>FUFK010050217.1_pt1 | contig 25935 bp, 30 predicted proteins | sample 1021851 | NCBI WGS metagenome assembly FUFK01 (sample SAMEA51879418, study PRJEB19060) | metagenome | reverse complement strand
TATCTCTGCTGTAGTTTTAACAATGGCTATAATTGAACCAATGATTAGACAAGCAGGTTTTGATATGATTTGGTTTGGTGTTTTTCTAGTTATTGTTGTCGAAATGGCTCAGATTACCCCACCAGTTGGTTTTAATCTTTTTGTTCTTCAGGGTATGGCTAATAAAGATATGGGTTATATAGCAAGAAGTGCTTTCCCCCTCTTCTTGCTGATGATTTTGGCTGTTATCTTAGTTGTAATTTTTCCAGAAATTGCTCTTTGGATGCCTGAGCAAATGATAAAAAATATAAACTAATATTTTGATTTCTTAGTTCCATCTATAACTGCTTTGAGTTGCTCGTACTCTTTACAGTTACAGCTTTCTAAAACTTTTAATCTTTCTTGTGCTAAATCAATCCTATTTGTTGCAACGTATAATTCTCCAAGATATTCATTAATACCAATATGATCCGGTTTAATTGCTAAACCTTGAAGATAATATTTCTCTCCTCCATCAAAATCACCAATTTTTCTTGTTGCAAAACCAAGATAGTTCAAAGTGTCTGGTTTGTTTGGATTATCTTTATTTGATTTTAATAAAAATTTGATGGCTCTTTTATATCTTTTTTGAGCTTTCTCTAAATTACCTTTTTTTTCTAATTTTTTTGCAGCTTTAATATAAGTAACTGCTTTATCAAAATGTGTCTTTGGTTTTGCATCGCTATTAGATCCAGCTGCATTTAACTGGCTTGATAATATTAAAAAAAAAATTGCTGAAGCTAAAATGTTTTTAATCATATAAATTTTCCTAAATTAGTTAACGTTTTAAGTTCTAGACCATTTTCAATCAAATTATTCTTAATAGATTGAGCTGTTAGCAGAGAACTTTGATTATCTCCATGTATGCATACGGAGTCTATTTCACAAGGTATCTGCTTCCCACTGTGACAATTAAGAGCTTGGTTTTGTACCATGCTTAAAACATGACTTTTTGCTTCCTCTGGGTCAGTTATTAAAGCATGAGGTTTTTTTCTGGAAACTAAATTACCATCATCTTCATAATTTCTGTCTGCAAATATCTCACAAGCAATTTTCATATTAAATTTTTTTGCTGCCTCTTCCATCTTTGAACCTGTGGGCACTAAATAGATTAAATCTTTGTTTAAATCACAGATTGATTTTGCAATGATAGTTGCAAGTTCAATATCTTCACAAGCCATATTATTTAATGCCCCATGAGGTTTAATATGGGTAACAACCTCACCATGTTTTTCAGCTATATTTTGTAAAATTTCATACTGATCAATTAGCAATTTATTTATTTCATTAGATGATAAATTTAATCTTTTACGCCCAAAGTTTTCAGGATCATTAAATGATGGATGTGCACCTATGCTAACACCATTTTTCTTACAAATTTTTACAACTTGGTTCATGCTATCTTCGTCACCAGCATGATAACCGCATGCAACGTTGGCTGAATTGACAATTTCTAGTAATTTTGGATCATTTTTATCTGAATGATGCTTAGATTTTTCACCTAAATCACAATTGATATTAATTTCCATACTTACAAATCATAAGTATAACATGGTATGATAAAAAATATATTAAATCTTGGTGACGCAGCTTTGTACTGCGACTTTGGAAATGAAGTAAATCAAGAAATTAATTCAAATGTTATCAAATATTTCTACCATATAAAAAATTTAAATTTAAAAGGTATTACAAACTTAACTCCATCGTATAATAAATTAATAATTTCATATGATTTAAATATACATACTTTTATATCTTTAAAAAAAAAAATTGAAAACATAGAGATTAAAGAAAGCAAAAAATTAGAGAAAAACCTAATCAAAATTCCAGTATGTTGTGATAATGACTTTGCATTAGATATTAAAAGAGTTGAAAATAAATTAAAATTAAAATCAGAAATAATCCTAGAAAAATTTTTTAGCAAAAATTACTTTTGTTATATGACAGGATTTGTGGCTGGCATGCCTTTTCTCGGTGATCTTGAAAAGGATATGAGATTAAAAAGATTAGAAACACCAAGAGTTAAAGTTCCAAAAGGTTCAGTTGGAATAACGGAACAATTTTGCAACATATATACTTTTGAAACACCTGGGGGATGGAATATTTTGGGAAATACACCACAAAATATTTTCGACACATCTAATCAATCAAACCCTAATCTTGTTAATCCAGGAGATACAATAAAATTTTATAGAATAACTTTAGATCAATATAATGAAATCAAAAGATAGAAACTACTTTAAAATTTTAAGAGCTGGTATCAACACCACATATCAAGACTTAGGAAGAAATAATTTATACCATATTGGTATTCCTTTTAGTGGAGCGATGGATAAAAGAAATTTTCAATTGTTAAACTCACTTCTACAAAATGATTACAATTCACCGGTAATAGAATTTGCTTATCAAGGCCCGCATTTGAAGTATTTCGGAAAAGNTNNNTTTTTTTGTAATTTCTGGAAATGTATCATTTAAAATTATAACAAAAGAGGGTGTTATTGATGGTAATTCCTACCAATGTTATTTGTTAAAAAATGGTGATGAAGTCGATATTCATTCAACCAACAAGTCTGTTTATGGATATTTTTCGATTAATGGAACTTTTGGTGTTGATTATTATTGGGGAAGCTGTTCAATAAATACACAAGCTCAAATTGGACCAAATAACGGGAATAAATTTTCTAAAGATTTAGAAATTGAAATAATTGATATTAATAATTCTTTTAACAAAAGAAAACTTGATTACTTAGGTAGCACTATTGAAAATATAAGGGTCATTAAAGGCACAAACTATGATTATTTTTCTGAGTCTTCACAAAATAAATTCTTTAAAGAAAGTTTTAAAATTACAAAACTTTCAGACAGGATGGGTATGAGATTAGAAGGTCCAAAAATTGAAAATATCGTTGATCCTAATATAAAATCTGAAGGTTTGGTAAAAGGTGTAATTCAAATAACATCTGCTGGAGATCCAATAATTATGTTATCAGATCATGGGACTATTGGTGGATATCCGAAGATTGCAACCGTCATATCTGCTGACTATGATCGACTGGTACAATTAACACCAGGATCTAATATTAAATTTAAAGATGTAAGTTTAGAGGATGCTGAAACATTATATAAACTTTATCAGATGGAGACTAATAATATTATTTCTCAAATTAAATGAATTTAATTACAAAATTACCAGGACCGCTTTTGATTTTTTTTGGTGCTTTCAGTTTAAGTTTTGGAGGGTTGATAGTCAAATCTTTTGAAGGCTCCACTCTATGGCAGATTCTATTTTGGAGATCAGTTTTTTTTATAATTGTAGTTCTGATCTTTCTAATTATTAGTTATAAGCAAAATTTTATTTCGGCATTTTATAAATCTGGAATCCCTGGTCTTATTGGAGGCATTATACTTGCCTGTGGCTTTAGTGGTTATGTTTTTGCGATGTATAATACTACTGTAGCAAATACTAATTTTATAATTCAAACCCAAACATTATTTTTAGCAATCTTTGGATATATATTTTTAAAAGAAAAAATAAACTTAATAACATTAACTTCTATAGTTTTAGCAATTTCAGGAATAATTTTGATGGTTGGAAGCTCATTAACAATTGGACAAATGAGTGGAAATATTGCTGCTTTTATTATGCCAATATCATTCGCAACATTAATTTTAATAGTTAGAAAATTTCCAAGTGTAGATATGGTTCCATTACAATTTATTGCAGGTGTTATTGCTTTGATCATTGGATATTTTATGTCTAAAACGATCTTTATATCTTTAAATGACATTTTTTTGGGATTTTTAGCTGGTTTTTTCCAACTTGGTTTTGGTTTTATTTTTATTACAATCGGTGCAAGATCTACACCTTCAGCCTTAGTTGGAATCATAATGTTATCAGAGGCAGTTTTAGGACCTTTTTGGGCCTGGATGTTTATAAATGAAAATCCTCCAACCAGCGTTTTAATTGGTGGTTTAATAGTGATATTTGCAGTTTTAATACAATTTCTTTCACTTATGAAAAAAAAAAGTGCAACAAATTAGAGCTATAAATTTATATTAGTTATGTTATAAGAATTTATACGGGAGAGACTACTTTTGTAGCGCCGAAGGAGCAACCACCCCGGAAACTCTCAGGCAAATGGACCGTACATATTAACTCTGGAAAGAGAATAATTCTCGCCGAAGGAGCAAATCTCTCAGGCAAAAAGACAGAGGGGGCATATAGAGTTAATATGAATATAAAAAAAACATCGTTAAATAATCTCCACATTAAGTACGGCGCAAAGCTTGTAGAGTTTGCTGGATATCAAATGCCCATCCAATATAAAGATGGAATTATACAAGAGCATAAATACACACGTTCACACTCTGGTATTTTTGATGTTTCTCATATGGGTCAATTATTTATATCGGGTGGTGATGATCTTACAAATGATCTTGAAAAGATTTTTCCTGCGGATTTGAAAAAATTGAAAACTAATCAAAGTAAGTATTCATTTTTAATGAATAACAAAGGAGGAATTCAGGACGATCTGATAATTACCAAAACATCTGATGGATTTTTAATTATCTTGAATGCTGCATGCAAGTATAATGATTATGAAGTAATAAAATCTAAACTTGATAATCAATATAAATTAAATCTTGACGAGTCATTGTCATTAATTGCATTGCAGGGCCCCGAAGCAAAAAATGTTTTAAATAAAGTTATACCTGGTTGTGACAGTCTAAAATTTATGAACGGAAACAACCATGTCTATAAAAATGAAAAAGTATACATAACTAGATCAGGATATACTGGTGAGGATGGATTTGAAATTTCTATAAAAAATAGTGATGCTGAAACTTTTGTAGAAAGTTTGATAGAAAATGGATCTAAATTGATTGGTTTAGGAGCAAGAGATACATTAAGAATGGAAGCTGGACTCTGCTTGTATGGAAATGATTTAGACAACGATACAAGTCCTATCGAAGCTAATCTAAAATGGGCAATACCTAAGAGCAGAATTGAGACTGAATTTGTTGGATCAGAAGTTTTAAAAAACCAATTTCAAAGCGGAGTAAAAAAATTGAGAGTTGGCATAAAACCAGACAGCAAAGTAATTGCTAGAGGAAATACCAAAATTTACAATGATAAAAATCAAGAAATTGGGAAAGTAACAAGTGGCACATTTGGACCAAGCGTTGAACATCCAATAGCAATGGGATATGTCGATAATAGTTATTCAACTGTAAATACAAAAATATTTCTTGAAGTTAGAGGAAAAAAAATTCCTGCAAATATTTGTAACTTACCGTTTTATAAAAAAAATTACGTAAAAGGGGAAATTAATGTCTGAAGTTAAATATTCAAAAGAACATGAGTGGATTAAACTAGATGGAGAAGAAGCTACAATTGGAATAACCAAGCATGCAACAGAAATGCTTGGGGATATAGTATTTGCTGAACTCCCAGAGAAAGGTTCAAATGTNGATAAAGATGGAACTGCTGGAGTGGTTGAGTCAACGAAAGCTGCTAGTGATGTTTACACTCCTGTTAGTGGAGAAGTTATAGATACAAATCAAATGATAGTTGATGATCCATCAAAAATAAATGAAGACCCAGAAGAGTCTGCATGGTTTTTTAAACTTAAAATAAAAGACAAATCTGAAATGGATAGTCTTATGAGTAAAGAAGAATATGAAAAATTTGCAAAGGAGACATCAGCATAATGTTACCAAATTCAGAAAAAGATTTTATAAAAAGACACATTGGACCTTCTAAAGAAGACCAATCAAAAATGTTAAAAGAATTAAATTATCAATCAATAGATGATTTAATGAATAACACTGTTCCAGAAAAAATAATGTTTAAAGGTGAGCTTAATATCGGAGAATCTAATTCGGAATATGAGGCGTTAAGAAAATTAAGAGCAATTTCAAAAAAAAATCATGTTTACTCAAATTTTATTGGAATGGGTTATTATGGAACTTATACGCCATATGTAATTTTAAGAAATATTTTAGAAAATCCAGGTTGGTATACATCATATACACCTTATCAGCCTGAAGTAGCTCAAGGAAGACTTGAGATGTTATTAAACTTTCAACAAATGATTGTTGATTTTACTGGAATGGATATCGCTAATGCTTCTTTATTGGATGAAGGTACAGCAGCAGCAGAAGCCATGGGTCTTAGTCATAGATTAAATAAAAAAGATAGTAATTTAGTTTTTGTGTCTGAGGATTGCCATCCTCAAACAATAAATGTAATTCAAACTAGAGCCGAACCAATGGGTTTAAAAGTTTTAGTTGGAAAAGAAGATGAAGTTTTAGATCAATTAAAAGAGGATTTAGTTTGTGGAATTTTACAATATCCTGGAACTTTAGGAGATATTAAAGATCCTAGTGAAGCAATTAGCAAAATTCATAAAAAAAACGGTAAGGCTGTATTAGCTTGTGATTTATTAGCATTAGCAAAATTAAAAACACCAAGAGAACTTGGTGCTGATATAGCTGTTGGGAGCTCTCAGCGATTTGGAATACCAATGGGGTATGGAGGTCCACATGCAGCATTTTTTGCAACTAAAGACGAGTATAAAAGATCGATGCCTGGTAGAATTGTTGGTGTGTCGGTTGATAGACATGGTAACAAGGCATATAGATTATCTTTACAGACTAGAGAGCAACACATCAGAAGAGATAAGGCGACAAGCAATATTTGTACTGCACAAGCTTTATTAGCAATTGTTTCAGCAGCATATGCTATTTATCATGGCCCAGATGGAATTAAAAATATTTCTGAAAGAGTTTCTCAATTAGCAAAAAGTTTTGCTGATAAAATAAAACAGTCAGGTTATGAAATTTATTCTGATTATTTTTTTGATACTGTTACAATTATTACTAAAGAAAAGACTGATCAAATTTATAAAAATGCTCTAAATCAGAAAGTTAATATACGAAAAGTAAATTCTGAAATGCTTGCTGTCTCTTTTGATGAAAGAAAAAACGTTTATAGAGTAAATCAATTATTAAAAATTTTTAATGCAGCAGAATCAATAAAAAAAGAGGATCCTTCAGTTAAATTACCTAATTTACCAAAAAATTTACTAAGAACTTCAAAATATTTAGAGCATCCAATTTTTAACTTATATCATTCAGAAACTGAAATGCTTAGATATCTTAAAAAGCTAGAGGATAAGGATATAGCATTNAATAGAACTATGATAGCACTTGGTTCGTGCACAATGAAGTTAAATGCNGCNGCTGAAATGATCCCGATTTCTTGGAAAGAATTTGCAGAACCTCATCCTTTTGTTCCAGTTGAACAAATGGAAGGTTTTAGAGATTTGTTTACTGATTTAAAAAATTGGTTNAGATCTATAACAGGTTTTTCCGGTGTTTCTCTACAACCTAATGCAGGCGCNCAAGGAGAATATGCAGGTCTAATGGTTATAAGAAAGTACCACTTAGATAGAGATGATGCTCATCGTAATATATGTTTAATCCCAAGTTCNGCACATGGTACAAATCCAGCAAGCGCACAAATGGTTGGAATGAAAGTCGTTGTTGTTAATTGTGATAAAGAGGGAAATGTAGATTTCGATGATTTAAAGAAAAAAGTAGAGCAACATTCAGAAAATCTTGCAGCTTTAATGGTAACTTACCCATCTACCCATGGAGTATTTGAGGAAAAAATAACTGATATTTGTGAGTTAGTTCATAAACATGGTGGACAGGTCTATATGGATGGAGCAAATTTAAATGCCCTTGTTGGAGTTGCAAAGCCTGGAAATTTTGGTCCAGATGTTTGTCATATTAATCTGCATAAAACATTTTGTATTCCTCACGGTGGTGGTGGACCTGGAATGGGACCTATAGCTTGTAAAAAACATTTACAAGTTTATCTGCCTAATCATCCAGTAATAAAAGATTGCGGACCAACAAGTGGAATTGGAGCAGTATCAGCAGCTCCTTGGGGTAGTTCAAGTATTCTATCAATCTCTTGGATGTATATTAAAATGATGGGATCAGAAGGATTAAAGCTTGCTACTCAAGTTGCAATTTTAAACGCAAATTATATTGCTCATAGACTTAAAGATCACTTTCCTATTTTGTACAAAGGTGCAAATGGCAATGTTGCACACGAGTGCATAATTGATATTAGAAATATTAAATCTGAAACAGGGGTAACTGAAGAAGATATTGCAAAAAGAATGATAGATTTTGGATTTCACGCACCAACTATGTCATGGCCTGTAGCTGGCACTATGATGATAGAGCCAACTGAAAGCGAAGGTTTATCAGAAATAGACAGATTTTGTGACACTTTAATTAAGATTAAACAAGAAATTGAAAAAATTAAATCAGGTGAATTTGATAAAATTGATAATCCAATTAAAAACGCTCCTCACACTGATACTGAATTATCATCAGATGTATGGGAACATAAATATTCAAGANAAGAAGCAGCATATCCTGCAAGTTTTTTAAAACAAAACAAATTTTGGCCTCCAGTTGCTCGGGTAGACAATGTTTATGGAGATAAAAATATATTCTGCACATGTCCAAGTATGGATGAGTTTAAAGAAGACGCAGCATAGCCTTAATGCGAATTGCAGTAATCGGATCAGGAATCTCTGGTTTATCAGCAGCACAAAAGCTTTCCAAAAAACATCATGTTGATTTATTCGAAAGCGAAGATCATTTTGGTGGTCATTCATATACTTTAGATACTTTAATTAATGGTAAAAAAGTTCCTGTAGATATTGGCTTTATTGTTTTTAATCATGAAACTTATCCAAATCTCATAAATTTTTTTAACGAATTAAAAATTGAAATTGAAAAAAGCGATATGTCATTTTCTGTTTCTGTAAAAGATACAAATTATGAATATTGTGGTAGAGGTTTAAACGGAATTTTTGCAAATAAAGCTAATCTTTTTAATTTAAAATTTTTAAAAATGTTTTTTGATATTATAAATTTCTACAAAAAGTGTGATCAAATTAAAAGTTTAAATGAAGAGATTACTCTTGGTGAATTTCTTGAAAAAAATAAATGGTCAAAAAATTTTATTAATTTTCATCTAATCCCAATGGTTTCTGCTATCTGGTCTATGCCCCCAGTAGAAGCAAATCAAATGCCAATTAAATTTTTTTTAAAATTTTTTCAAAATCATGGACTTTTTAAATTAAAAAATAGACCACAATGGTACACAGTCACCAACAGAAGTAGAACTTATGTAGAGAAAGTATTAACTCAAATAAGTGGAGAATATTTTAAAAATTATAAGATTAGTTCGATAAAAAGAAATAAAATTGGTGTTCAAGTATATTACGGTGCTAGTAACGAATTTTTTGACTATGATAAAGTTGTCATCGCTACTCATGCAGACGATGCATTGAAAATTTTGAGTGAGCCGACTGAGGATGAAAAAAAAATACTTTCAAATTTTAAATATAAATCCAATCTAGCAGTAATACATACTGACGATGTATGTATGCCAAACAATAAAAAAGTTTGGTCTTCATGGAATTCCTCAGTTGATAAATCAGATATTAGTAAGACATCATTAACTTATTGGTTGAACTTATTACAAAATCTGAAGACAGAAAAAAATATTTTCTTAACCTTAAATCCTTTTTTTGAAATAGATCAAAAAAAAATCCTACAAAAAGTTACTTTTACCCACCCTTATTTTGATCAAGATGCTTTGAATAATCAAAAATTATTAAAAGAAATACAAAATAAAAGAAATGTATTGTTTTGTGGAAGTTATTTTGGTTACGGTTTTCATGAAGATGGAATAAAATCATCCATTAATATGATTGAAAACCTAAATGATTAAAAATTCCAATATTTACGAAGGTAAAGTAATTCATAAAAGATTTAAGCCAAAATATCACTTTTTTAAATACAACGTTTTCTCACTCTTTTTAGATCTTGATGAAATTAATTTGATACAAAAAAAAATTAAAATTTTTTCTAACAATAGTTTTAATATTTTAAGTTTTTATGACAAAGATCACGGACCTAGAGATGGTAGTGATTTAAAAGCCTGGGTAATAGAAAATTTAAAATCAAACAACATTCAATTTGAAAACATAAAGGTAAAATTGCTTTGTTATCCTAGAATATTTGGTTACGTATTTAATCCATTAAGTATTTTTTTCGTTTATGATAATCATTCAAAAATTATAGCTATATTGTATGAAGTTAAAAATACATTTGGTGAGCAACATACTTATATATTTAAAGTCAACGACGAAAAAATAATTACAAATAGCTGTGAGAAGAAGTTTTTCGTTTCACCATTTATTGAAATGAAAAGTAAATACANTTTTAGAATCCTTAAACCTGAAAAAATGTTATCCGTAATAATTGATCAAAGTGATAAGGANGGAAAATTGNTATATGCTTCACAAGATGGGGTTGCAAAAGAAATTAACAATAAAAATATNCTTATATCTTATATTTCTCACCCTTTAATGACCTTTAAAGTTATTGCCGCAATNCATTTTGAAGCATTAAAATTATGGTTAAAGGGAGTTAAGTTAGTNANAAAAAATATAAAAATAAAAAATAATATTACTTTTGAAAAANAATGAANTTTAATNTTTTGTCAGATAAAATNGTATTTAATTCTCTNAAACTAATAAAGCANGGATTTCTTGAAATTCAAAATCATGACAACAAAATATATAAGTTTGGTAATGAGAGTGAATTNTTAAGAGCAAAGATTAAAATNAACAAACCAGGTTTAACNCTNCAAATAATAAAATCAGGAAGTGTAGGACTTGCAGAAGCCTACATGCGAAATGAATTTGAAACAGATAATNTAACTAATCTAATAGAAATAACAGCTAAAAATATAAAAATTGTTTATAAATTTTCAGGTATTTTNGATTTATCAATGATTAATAAACTAAAGAGTATTTTCATAAAAAATAATAAAAGTAGAAGTAAGAAAAATATTTCNAAACATTATGATTTAGGAAATGATTTCTTTTCATTATGGTTAGATCCTTCACTTACTTATTCAAGTGCAATTTTTGAANAACAAAAAGATGATTTATTTTCTGCTCAANTAAATAAATATAAAAAGCTTANAGAATTAATAAAGCCAAACGTAGGAAATAAAATTTTAGAAATTGGCTGTGGCTGGGGTGGNTTTGCAGAATATGTGGGTAAAAATTATGATGTAAAATTAGATTGTATAACAATCTCTAAAGAGCAATTTGAATTTTCAAAAAAAAGAATATTTGAAAATGGATTGAATGANAAAGTGAATATATTTTTGAAAGATTATAGAGATGTAAAAGANAAATANGACTCTATCGCATCTATAGAAATGATAGAAGCGGTTGGGCAAAATTATTTAGTCAATTATTTTAAAAGTATTAAAAAAAATTTATCTGAGAACGGAAGGGCNGCGATACAAGCNATAACAATCGATGATAGTTTATTTGACAGATANAAAACNAAAGAAGACTTTATACAAAAATACATATTTCCTGGAGGTTTTTTGCCATCAAAAANAAAATTATATGATTTATCTAGTAGCAACGGTTTAGAAATTAAAAAATANGAGTCATATGGCTCTCACTATTCCAATACTTTAAAAATATGGAGAGATGAATTCCTAAAAAAATGGGAAGAGATTTCAAAACATGGATTTGATAATAAATTTAAACGTATGTGGCATTTTTATTTGTCATATTGTGAAGCNGGGTTTAAATCAAAGAATATAGATTTAATTCAATTTTCCATGCAAAATAAAATTTAATATGATTAACAAAAAATTTTTTAAAGTATTTTTATTGATAATTTTNACAGGATTAATTACAAGCTGTATAAATAATCAATCTATGAAACCAGAAGATTTTAAAGATCAAAAACCAAGACTAATAATTGAAGAATATTTAAGCGGAAACGTCAAAGCTTGGGGTATACTACAAAATAGATCAGGTAAAGTTACAAGACAATTTTCAGCAGACCTAGACGGTAAGTGGGATGGCAAACAACTTATATTAGACGAAAAATTTATTTGGAATGATGGTGAAATACAAAATAGGCAATGGGTAATAGATAAAATTGATGAACATAATTACGAGGGAACTGCAGGCGATGTAGTTGGTAAGGCTAGGGGGTATTCATATGGCCCAGCATTTAAATTTGAGTATGTTTTGTTAGTTCCTGTGAAAGGAAAAAATATCAAAATTACTTTTGATGATTGGATATTTATGCAAGACGAAAGAGTAGCTATCAACAGAGCTAAGATGACAAAATTTGGAATTAAAGTTGCAGAGTTGACTGTGATGTTTGTTAAAGATTAATTTTATTTTTTTTGTAATTTAGTTAATTTCCGTATTAAATAAAAATATAATCGATCAGGTATTATTTTTAAAAATTTAAGGATCAAAGTTAATTCTTTTGGGTAGTGTATTTCAAAATTAGAACCATTAATAAGCCCATCATAAATTTTGTCTGCCGAGAATTCTGGAGTTTTTAGAAAAGGCATCTTAAAATCATTCTTATCAGTCATTGGTGTTTTGATAAAACCTGGAGAAACTAAACAAACCCTCACGCCATATCTTCCAAAATCAAAATGTAAACTTTCAGCAAGATTACTTAAAGCAGCTTTGGATGGTCCATAGCCACTTGAGTTAGGTAAGCCTTTGTATCCTGCAATCGAAGATACAATGGTAATAATACCTTTTCCTCTTTCTCGAAAATGAGTTTCAACTGCTTTTATACAATTTAATGTTCCAAAAAAATTTACTTTAAATACATTTTCAATTTGCTCTACATCAATTTCTTTTTCTTTTTTTGGATCCCAAGTTCCCGTAGAAAAAAAACAAATTTCGATGTCACCAAGTTCCTTTTTTATATTTTCAAAAACAGACTTACACTTTTCCTTATCATTTACATCAAGTGGAAAAGATTTAATATTTTGATGCTTATCTTCGATTTCTTTTAATAAATTTTCTCTTCTTGCAGAAATAGCAACTGTCCATCCATTATTAGCAAATTTTAACGCAAGTGCTTTGCCAATTCCTGTACTTCCGCCGGTGATCCAAATTACTTTTTTATTCATATTTAACTGCTGTATAGTACTTAAATGCTAAAAAATAAAATTTTATCTTTTATTCTCTTTGCAATTACTACGTTTTCAGCTTCATTTATTGGAGGTTTGGTTACTATAAATTTTAAAGAACCTTGGTATTCAAATTTATCTAAACCTCAATACAATCCACCAGATTGGATATTTGGGCCAGTATGGACATTACTTTATTTATTTATGACAATAGCCATATGGAATGCGTGGCATAAAAACACAAAAAATTTAAATATTGTATTTTTATATTTCATTCATCTTTTTTTTAATACAACTTGGAGTGTTGTTTTCTTTGGTTTCCATAATATTTCTTTAGCAATTTTAAATCTTGTTGTGTTAATTATATTTATTGTTTTATTGGTATTTAAATATAAGAATATAAGTCAATTAAGCATGTNCTTAATGATTCCATATTTGTTATGGTGTTGTTTTGCATTGCTTTTAAATATAAACATTTTTTTGATAAACTAATATGGATGATGTTGTAATAGTAGGTGGTGGTATAATTGGAGCTGCAACTGCATACTTTATGTCCAAAGAAGGCAGAAAAGTAAAAGTCATTGAAAGGGATCCAACTTATAAAACTGCATCATTCCCATTATCACTTGGTGGATTTAGACGACAGTTTTTTCAAAAAGAAAATATTCTTTTAGGAAAATTTGCAAGGGAATTTATATTTCAAATACCAGAATTATTGAAAACTGAAAAAAATCCAAATCCAACAGCTAGCATGGTGCCCAATGGATATCTTCTAATGTTTGGACCAGATCATGCAGAAGAGCAATACAGAGCTTTAGAAAATCATAAAGAATGTGAAGCGGGTACAAAAAATATTAAAGGTTCTGAATTGAAAAAATATTTTCCTTACATTAATGAGGAAGGAATTGAAACTGCAACATTTACTGATAACAAGAGCGAGGGATGGATTGATCCATTTTTATTTCATAGCGCATTAAAGCATAAAGCAATTGATCTTGGGGCAGAATTCATTAAGGGAGAAGTTAAGAGCCTATCTGAAATTAATGCAAAGACAATTATTTCTGCAGCTGGGTGTTGGACTAAAGAACTACTTGAAGATATTCCTGTAGTACCTCAAAAACATACAGTCTTTAGAGTTAAATGTCCTAAACATATTCCAGAGATGCCATTATCCGGAGATCTAACAACAGGAGTATATTGGCGACCAGAAGGAAAAGAATATTTAGCAGGTTCTCCAATTTCAGTATTTGATGCAGAAGATCTTGAACCTGCATGGAATGATTTTGAAGAATTAGTTTGGCCTGCTCTTGCAAAAAGAATACCAGCATTTGAAGAACTAAAGTTAACAGGTGGATGGGCTGGATATTATGATTGTAACAAATTAGATAATAATGCTGTAGTTGGAAAACATCCAAAATATGAAAATGTTTACATGGCCTCAGGATTTACCGGCAGAGGTTTAATGCAAGCACCAGGAATTGGTAGAGCTCTAACTGAATTAATAACTACAGGCAATTATCAAACTATAGATATTAGTGTTTTTGCAGTCGAAAGAGTATTAAATAGCTCAGCAAGACCCGAGCCCTACGTCTTATAATTTTTTTACGTAAACTCCCATCATCCCATTAAAAAAAGATACAGCAATTATAAGAATTTGACCTTTTAGTGAGTAAAAATCAAATGATGGATAAAAACTGATAGCTATACTCAAAAAAATATAGGTTAATAAAAAGGGTCTATAAAACTTCTTTAAAAATTTCATAAAAATTCTAATTAAATTTTTACAAGCATTTTTCCTATGTTTTTACCTTCTAATAAATCAATGAATGATTTTGGCGTATTTTCTATACCTTCGTAAACAGTTTCTTTAAATTTAATTTTATCTTCTAATAACCATTTAGTCATATCGGTTTCAAACTGTTCTCTATCATTTTCATGATCAAAAATTATAAAACCTTTAATAGTTAGTCTTTTTACAAGAACATGAGCCATATTTTTTAAACCAGAGCCAGGATTAGTTGCATTCATTTGGGATATCCTTCCACAAATTACAATNCTTCCAAAGTTCTTCATTTGAAAAATAGCTGACTCTAAGAAATCNCCACCTACATTATCAAAATATAAATCAAATCCTTCAGGACAAACTTCTTTAAGATGCAAAACAAGATTTTCAATTTTTTTATAGTTAAACGCATGATCAATTTTTAAATCATTTTTTAACCATTTAACTTTTTCATCTGATCCTGTACTTGCAATTACTTTACAACCCATATTTTTTGCAATTTGACAAACAGTAGATCCAACACTACCTCCAGCTGAAGAAACAAGGATTGTTTGACCTGGTTTTAATTCACCATGTTTAAAAAGTCCTATATAAGCTGTATGACCTGTCATTCCAAGTGGACCTAGATATGTTTGTATAGGAATATTCATTGGCTCAATTTTTTTTAGATCATTGGAATTACAAACAAAGTAATCTCTCATTCCAAAATTACTAAAAACAATATCTCCTTCTTTAAAATTTTTGTCTTTAGATTCTTTAACTATTCCTAACGCATAACCTTCCATCTCTTCACCAATATTAAAAGGTGGTTTATAGTTTTTTCTTTCAGTCATCCTTGCCCTCATATAAGGATCAACTGAAATCCATAAATTTAAAACCAATATATTGTTCTTGGCATCTAAAGATATCTCTTTTGTTTTTATTTCAAAGTCAGTTTCTTTTGGCAAACCTGTAGGGATATAGTTTTTTAAAGCTACGAATTTGCTTGTTACAGGCATTAATTATGATCCCCAAATAATATCAAGTATTCTCTCTCTTTTGCATGCTTTCTTATATTTTAAATAATTTTCTAAATATACTTGATAGTAATCTTGATGTTTATCCTCTGCTTTGTAAAAAATCTCAAATTCTTTAACATATGTGACTACCTTCTTTTTAAATTTCTTTTCTAATCTTTTTATATCTTTCTCAATTAAATCTTTCTGATAATCGTTTTCATAAAATGCTACAGATCTGTAGCTGTATCCTTTATCGCAAAACTGGCCATAAGCATCAAATGGATCAATATTAAGCCAGAAGTTTTTTAAGAGTTCTTTATAGGATATTTTCTCTTTGTCATAAATTATTTCAACAACCTCAAAATGACCAGTATCTCCATAGGTGACTTCTCTATATGTTGGATTTGCAGTGATCCCTCCTGAGTAACCTGATATAACTTCTTCTACACCTTCCAACATTTCAAAAGATTCTTCCATGCACCAGAAGCAACCTCCTGCAAAATACGCTTTATCTTTTGAATGAGAGAATGATGTCGATACAAGAAATAATAGTAAAAAGTAGTAAAATAACCTCATATCTAAAATATATAATAATGAGGGTTTAAATCTATGGTATTAAAGGTAGCTACTTATTTAAGTAGCATACCTTTAATAAATCTATTTTATTTTTTTTGATATTTAGCAGCTTCTTCTGATCCACTAGTTGCAGACCCTTTACTGTAAGAATGCGCACCCATTCCTGCTAATTGGCCATCTTTTACGATCAAATATTGATTTCTAATTTCTTTTCCTTCAAAGAAACATTCCAATATTTCTCTAACACCATCTGCATATCTTGCTTGAGCAGATAAAGATGTACCAGAAGTGTGAGGTGTCATTCCATGATTTGGCATTGTTCTCCATACATGGTCGTTTGGAGCAGGCTGTGGAAACCATACATCACCTGCGTAACCACTTAGCTGTCCACTTTTTAGGGCTTTAGCTATTGCATCTCGATTACAAATTTTACCTCTTGCAGTGTTAACTATGTATGCTCCTTTTTTCATTTTACTTATCATTTCATCATCAAACAAATTTTCAGTTTCAGGATGAAGTGGGCAATTAATTGTAACAACGTCGCAAACTTTTACCATAGACTCCACTGATTCATGAAAAGTTAAGTTTAGTTCTTTTTCAACACTGTCAGGTAATTTATGTCTGTCAAAATAGTGCAAATGAACATCAAATGGTTTCATTTTTCTAAGTGCATCTAATCCGATCCTTCCAGCAGCAACGGTTCCTATATGCATTCCTTCAACGTCATAACTTCTTTGAACAGCATCTGCAATATTCCATCCACCTTCATTAACTATTCTATGTTGATTGTGATAATCTCTAACCATTGAAACAATCATCATTACTATGTGTTCAGCAACTGATCTAGAATTACAGAAAGTTACTTCAACAACATCAATTTTATTATCCATTGCTGCTTGTAAATCAACGTGATCAGAACCTATTCCTGCTGTTATTGCCATCTTAAGGTTTTTAGCTTTAGCGATTCTTTCTTTAGTTAAATAATAAGGGAAAAATGGTTGAGAGATAACAATGTCAGCATCAACAATATGTTTATCCGCTTCGCATCCATCTCCATCTTTACTGTTAGTAACAACCAATTCGTGTCCATTACTCTCTAAAAACTTTCTCAAACCAAGTTCACCTGAAACACAACCAAGTAATTGGCCTGGTGTAAAATCTCTTCCTTTAGGCGATGGCAATGTCATTCCATCTGGATATTTCTCTAATTTTGGTAAATCCGACAGAGGATAAGATTTAGGCATTCCTCCTTTTGGATCATCATACAATACACAAAGTACTTTCATTTTTACTCCTATTACTAGCTTCTCTAAGCTGAATTATTAATTATTATTTGAAAAGACTAGCACAAGTTAAATAGGACTAGCAAACAAATTGTGTTTATTTTGGGTAATTCCTTTTAGCAATAAATTTGTTCAAGATTATGCCAAAAACTATCACAATAATTGATCCGCTTATAACTGGGGAAATTAAATATTCAAATGAAACTGACCCCATGATCACAATTATAGGATTTCCTCCTGCAGGAGGGTGGGTTACATTAAGAATAATCATTAATCCGACACCTATTCCAACAGCAACAGGTATAATAATATATATCGGAAGTGGAACGAAATTCACAAATATCACACCAACAAGTGAAGTTAAAAAATGACCAAAAAATATATTTTTAGGTTTTGCAAAAGGACTTTCTGGATACCCATAAAGCAAAACCATTGTAGAACCAAAGGAAGCAATCAAAAATAATCCATAAGGTGTTTTATAAGTAAGCAATGACAAAACCCCAATTGTCATAGTAGAAAATATTGCAGCGATAGCAGGTTTTTTAATATCTAAATTATTCATCAATGCTGAGTTTCTTAATTGCAATTAATGGCATTAATACACAGTTTTTTCTAGATATATTTTTTTTATTAAACAATTTATTAAATTTATTTAGATTTTTTGGCAAAGGTTTAATTTCATTTTCAAAATAATCGATAAGATTTTTTAATAAATAATTAATTTTATTTTTACTTTTTTTGATAAGTTTATGAGATATTAAGCTTGCAGAAGCTTGACAGTAAACACAGGATTTTGTCTGATACCCAATATCTTGTATTATATTTTTCTTAATATTAACTCTCATTTCAATTATATCGCCACAAGTTTTATTTTTATATTTCGATCTATGAGTGTAATCTTTCAATATTTTATTATTAGTCGTGTCGGATGCAATTTTTATTATATCTAAATCCATATTTATTTAATAATATCACTAAAAATTTATAAAAAATAAATTAATTTATGCCTGATTTAAAAAATCCTAAAGTAGCTATTCCAATTGTTTTATTTGCAGGCATACTTTGGTCATTTGGACCATATGTTGTAAGACATATAGACCAACCCGAAACTGTCCCTTGGCAATACTTGTTTGCAAGAGGCATTGTTATTTTTTTATTGCTGAATGTTTACTTATTTCTGGAAGAAGGAATTTCATTTTATAAAAATTATTTTAAAATTGGGATATCTGGAATTATAGGTGGTGTCGGTTTAGGAACAGCAATGATAACTTTTATTTGGTCAATTACTAACACGACAGCAGCAGTAACTTTATTATGTTTAGCTGCAATGCCTTTTATAACCGCGCTACTTGGTTTTCTATTTTTGAAAGAAAAAATTTCAATCACAGTTTGGATATCAATTTTAGTCGCTGCATTTGGTATAATAGTAATGGCCTACGGTAATACCGAAGAAAATTCTTTAATGGGTCTAATTTTTGGATTAGTATCTGCACTAGGTTTTTCAATTTTTTCAGTAAGTCTGAGATGGAGAAAACAAACTCCTAAGTTTACAACTGTTGCTATAGCAGGATTATTTTGTTTTTTATTTTCAACAGTTATGCTTTTAAATAACGATGCAAATTTCTTATCTTCAAATAAAAATGAAGCATTATTTGCCACTCATGGAACACTTGTGTGCATGGGCTTAATTCTTTATTCAATTGGGTCTAAACATATTCCTGCAGCTGATTTAACGCTATTGTCTTTGACTGAAGTAATAGGAGGAATATTTTGGGTTTGGCTGCCATGGCTTGGAATAAATGAAATTCCTTCAACTAATACAATTATTGGTGGCTTCTTTATTTTTTTAGCTATTTTTTATTATAGTATGATAATGCAATCTAATAGAAGATTTATTGGATTAAATTAATTTTACATGGTTCAAAATAATAAGATTGTTAATAGTTGGAATGAATGGGATCCATTAAAACATGTAATTGTTGGAAGAGCAGATGGTACTTGTATTCCAGCACCTGAACCTGCTTTAGATGCTAAAGTTCCAGAAGACTCTGATATGCGAGGAACTTATGGTCCAAGAACTAAGGACACTGTCGATAAAGCTAATGAACTATTAGATAACTTTTCAAATTTGCTTGAAAAAAGGGGAATAAAAGTTGATAGACCAACACCTTTAGATTTTAATCAACCAACATCAACTCCTGACTGGAAAGCCGAAACTATGTTTGGATGTATGCCACCTCGAGATGTTTTGTTAACTGTGGGAAATGAAATATTAGAAGCTACAATGAGCTACAGGTGCAGATGGTTTGAGTACCTATGTTACAGACCATTATTAAAAGACTATTATAATAAAGATCCAAATATGAGACATGAGTCAGCGCCAAAACCCAGATTAACAGATGCCGATTATAGAAAAGATTATTTATCAGATAAAATTGGTGTAACTAAAAGACTTGAATGGACAGAAAATAAATACTTTGTCACAACCGAGGAAGAGCCATTATTTGATGCCGCAGATATTTTAAGATTTGGAAAGGATTTGGTTGTACAACACGGATTTACAACTAACTTAAAAGGAATTGATTGGATAAAAAGACATTTTAAGGATCATAGAGTTCATGCTGTAAATTTCCCAGGCGATCCTTATCCAATTCATATTGATGCAACCTTTACCCCAATTAAAGAAGGGTTAATTATTAATAATCCACAACGAAGACTTCCAAAAGAACAAAGAAAATTATTTGAAGATAATGGATGGGAAATTATTGATGCTGCACAACCTGCTCATAATACCCCACCACCACTTTGTTACTCTTCAGTATGGCTATCAATGAATGTTTTAGTTCTTGACCCTAAAACTGTATGCGTTGAAAAAAGTGAAAAATATCAAGCTGAACAGTTAGATAAATTAGGTATGGAAGTTATCCCTGTAGAATTGAGAGATGCATATGCTTTTGGTGGAGGCCTTCATTGTTGTACAGCCGATGTTTATAGAGAAGGTACTTTAAAAGATTATTTTCCAAAACAATAAAATGAACGCAAAAATTAATACAAAACGTAAAAGAGTAAAATTTGCTTCAGACAATGTGACAGGAGCTTGTCCAGAAGTTTTGGATGCAATTATCAAAGCAAATGATGGTATTGCTCCTCCGTATGGTAACGATGAAATTTCAGGTGTGTTACAAGAAAAATTTTCTAAAATTTTCGAAAAGGATGTAATTGTTTACCCCACAGCATCAGGAACTGCATCAAATGCTTTAGCACTTTCTGCTATTTCTCCATCATTTGGAAATATTTATTGCCATAAATTTTCTCATATCAATGTTGATGAGTGTGGAGCCCCTGAATTTTATACAGGTGGAGCAAAACTTGTTCCATTAAACGGTAAAGACGGCAAAATAACAGTTGATGAGCTAAATGATAATATTGGAGGGTTTGGAATTGTGCATCATACTCAACCATCTATTGTTAGCATAACTCAAGCAACAGAAACTGGTGAAGTTTATACTTTAGATCAAATTAGAAATATCTCTGAAATTGCACATAAAAAAAAATTAAAAGTACATATGGATGGTGCTAGGTTCGCTAATGCGCTTGTTTCACTTGATGTTACACCTGCAGAAATGACATGGAAATCAGGAATTGACATATTATCTTTTGGGGCAACGAAGAACGGATGTATAGCAGCTGAAGCAATTATTATATTTAATAAGGAATTAGTTGGCAATTTACCTTTTTTGTTAAAAAGATCCGGTCATCTATTGTCTAAAATGCGTTTTGTTTCTGCACAATTAGATGGATATATCTCAAATGATGTTTGGTTAAAAAATGCAAGACATGCAAATCTGATGGCAAAAAAATTAAGCGATGGTTTAGTTTCTAGTAATCAAGTTAAACTTGAATATCCAACTGAGGCAAATGAAGTTTTTGTTAAACTGCCAAAAAAGATGGTTGAGCATTTAAATTCAGAAGAATATATGATGAGCAATGAGGAATTAGGCGGTAAGACGGTTAGACTTGTTACAGCTTGGAATACCAAAAGTAGTGAAGTAGAAGAGTTTCTAAAAACTATATCTAATTAACTAGGATTTTCTTTTAAAAATTTAATATAGTTGATTACTTCATCAAATTTGTCATCAGGAATATCTTTATAAGTAGAATTAAATTTGTTTTTTACACATATTGCTACATGAGCATATGGATTTCTTCCTTTTGGATGATTTGGGTGATCAGGAAGTTGACCATCCAAATAATCGCCAGCTTCCTGAATAAATTTCCAGAGTTTACTTGTATTTTCCTTGTTCATACTGCTTCAAACTTTGTTTTATCTCAAAAAGTTCTAGGATTAATTAGATTAATAGAGATTCAACAAATTCCCAATCTATAAGATTATCAACAAATTTATCTAAATATTCAGGTCTTCTATTTCTATAATCAATGTAATATGAATGTTCCCAGACATCACAACCAAGTATTGGTTTTAAGTTATCAATTAAAGGATTAGCAGCATTAGCTGTTTTTGTAACGACCAATTTATCATTATTTAAAGATAACCAACACCAACCTGATCCAAATTGAGTTATACCTGCTTGTTTAAATTGATCTTTAAATTTTTCAACNCTTCCAAAATCTTCNANAATTTTTTTCTCAAGTTTTGACGGAATATTCCCACCACCTTTTGGCTTCATGCACTTCCAAAAAAGATTATGGTTCCAATGCTGGCTTGCATTATTAAATATTCCAGCTTTTGAGTTATCTTTTGAGCTTTTAACAATTATATCTTCCAATGACATTTCAGCCATGTCNGTATCTTTTATAAAATTNTTAAGATTTGTTATGTAGGTTTGNTGATGTTTTCCATGATGTAATTCTAATGTTTCTTGTGACATTATTGGAGACAAAGCCTCATTAGAATAATCTAGTTTTGGTAATTCAAATGTCATAGTTATTTTTTATAATATTTTCTTGTAAATAAACTTAATTAAGTTGACGCAATTAAATACAAAATTAGTTTTCTAAAGCGTTTTCTTCTCTCATAAGAATAGGTCGACCATCTTGAGCAGTGTTTAAAGGTATAATCTTACCATTGTATCTTGCGCATAACGTAGGTGCACTTCTCACTTGTTCTCCCAAATTTACTTCTAAATCTGCTATAACTAATTCAACCCCTTTCAATATACTCAATATCTTCATTATTCCTCCGTTTTATGATGATGGCTTAAATATTAAACACAAGCCGTTATTACAATATCTCTTTCCTGTCGATCCAGGACCGTCTTCAAAGACATGTCCGTGATGAGCACCACATTTTGCACAATGGTATTCAATTCTTTTCATGCCAAAGCTGTAATCAACCTTAGTTTTAAAAGCTCCAGGAAGCGCCTCTGTAAATGATGGCCAACCAGTTCCACTATCAAATTTCGAGCTAGACTTAAATAGTTTAGCTCCACAATTTGCACAGTGATAAAAACCTTCTCTTTTCTCATAATTAAGAGGGCTTGAGAATGGTCGTTCGGTTGCTTCCTCAAACATTATTTTTTTTTGGGCTTCTGTTAAATTTTGATTAATTATTTTTTTGGTTTCAGCTAATGAAATTTTGTATGGAAAAATACTGTATAATAATGATCCAAATATAGATAATTTTATAAATTTTCTTTTGTTCATAACTTTCTTAATAGATCAATATTACTTTATTTGAATGAGATATTTTGACAGTTTCGATTTTAAATTGGTAGCTCCATAATTAATGAAGCTACCAGTTATATTATTGTCCAGGAGCTTTATAGCCACTTGATACTTTTGTTGCATGATTTGCAATTTCATTCATTGGTGTTTCCTCACAAATGGCGATATTTTTAAGTGCACCACTTCCCTCAGTAGCCATTTTTATAGCAGCCATTTGCTCAAATGTGCCATGAGTTTCAACTATAAAGTCATAGGGTCCTCTTAAATATGTGTAAGATTTCATTTCAGCACCAACACTTTCAGAACACTTTCTAGCAACCTCAGATCTATCTGATCCTGGATCTTTTAAAAAGCCTGCGAATGCTTTCTCTGTAAAATTTCCCATTAAAAAAAATTTAGCCATAGATACCTCCTTGAAATGTATTATAGCACTTAAATAATTTTTTTTAATATTTTATTACTTTATAAAAAATTTATTCTCGTCCAATTTGTAATAATTGAGGTGGTTCAAATACTCCACTTTGTATTTCGCTGTTTGATATATTTATCATGGATTTGGCAACTATTTCTGCATTTATCGATTTATATTTTTTTAAATCTCCAACTAAAATTGGCGATATACATTTCATGGCGAAAATACCTATTTTTTCTCCCAATCTTTCCTCTATTCTTTTTCCAATTAAAAATGAAGGTCTAATTACAATAAATTTTTTAAAGTTTAGTTTTCTTAATTCTTCTTCAGCCATACCTTTATTTTTTAAATACAAATTTGTTTTTTTTGAACTGGCACCCAATGAAGAAATATAAGTAAAATTTTGTACATTATTATCGCTACAAATTTTTCCAATTGTNANAGGTAAATTGTACTCGGTGTTTATATAATCTTGTTTGTTAGGTGTTTTTTTTCTTGTAGTTCCAATNCAAAAAAAACAATCATCNCCTTTTATTTCTGANTTAATATTTTCTAATTTNGTAAAATCTGTTTGAATAACTTCTATTTTGGGATCAATTTTTGAAGTAGAAGATCTTACAAAAACNTTNATTTTTTTATATTTTTGATCANTNGNTAACANTTTAAGTAATATTNCACCAATTAATCCAGTTGANCCGAATATTAATGCTGTTTTCATAATTTTNAACTTACACTAAATTTTCTTAAATTCGTTCAAATTATTTGGTTCATCTATTGGTTCNGTNGAAGGATTAAGTTCTATACCGGCTGGAGTAATCGTTTGAGGCATAGGTGCAAATTGTGAATCTGGNTTATCTCCAGACTCTCTAATTTGCATTCTATATATTCCAAANAAACCAATNAATGAATGAAATATAATTAAAAAAATAAAAAANCCATTTTCTCCTAAAAATTCCATAAATAATGAGCACATAAAAGGNCCNCAAATTGCACCAAGACCAAAAACAAATTGTAATCCTGCTCCNGCTGCTACAAATTTTTCTTTTGGTATAAAATCATTTGTNTGTGCAAAAATTAATGCAAACATTGGNAGACTACAAAAAGAAAAACACATTATGCAAATATAAAAAAATAATTTTGATGTAGCTAAACCTGCAGGCATATACATTTGACCCGAAGAAATAATCGCTAAAAAACAAAATAAAGCTGCTCCAAATGTCGTATATATAATTACAATTCTTCTATCTAAAACATCTGATAATTTTCCAATTGGCCATTGAGATATAGCTCCAGATATAGCAAATAAAAATGTTACTATTGAAACTTCTAAAATACTAAAATTCATCGATGTAGCATAAACCGCAATCAACGAGAAAACAGCTGAATGCGATATTCCAATTAAAAACGAACTTACAACACCAAATGGTGATGATTTATAAACTTCCTTTAGCTTCATACCTACTATTTTTTTAAAGTTTGGAGCTTTTCTTTTTGTTAATAATATTGGAACAAGCGACAAAGACATAAATAAAGATATCAGTATAAAAGGTTGAAAGTTTTCTGGTTTACTAAAGTTTATGAAAAACATTCCAATTGCCATAGAGGCATACATAACAATCATGTAGATTGATAAAACACTACCTCTNTTNTTATTTGTAGATCTATCGTTTAACCAGCTTTCAGCAATNGTATAAAGACAAACCATNCTAAATCCAGAAATCATTCTAAGCACAAACCANGAAANAGGATTTACAAAAATNGAGTGTAATAAGANNACAATTGAAGTNACAGAAGCAAAAGCTGCNAATACNCTAATATGNCCAACTCTATGAATNAATGATTGTATAATTTTTGCTCCAATAAAATATCCAACAAAATATCCAGAAAANAAAAAACCTGTCGATGATAGACCAAAATTTTCTTTTACTGCTCTAACACCTAATAGAGTACCTTGAAAACCATGAGCGAGCATTATAAATGCCATACCCATAAAGAGAGCCCAAGAATTTTTTATAATTTTGTTCATAAAATTAGCGGTGTTTATGGGCGATCTAATTTTAAATCAAGACAAATTTGTGACAAAAAGAAAAATAATTTACTTAGAA
>FUFK010040530.1_pt1 | contig 25937 bp, 26 predicted proteins | sample 1021851 | NCBI WGS metagenome assembly FUFK01 (sample SAMEA51879418, study PRJEB19060) | metagenome | reverse complement strand
TCGAAGCACTTAATATGACACTCAAGAAACCAGAGGAAGAAGGTGGTACGGAAGTCAAGTGAGTTTAGACAAAAGGAGCATGTAGATTCTAGGCAGTTATATGTACCCTTTAAGGGAACTGTTGAGACATGCCCCTATAAAGTTGGAGACTTATACGATGGTCGAGAGATAATAGCACTGGGATTTACCGAGAATGTCTATGGACATTACTATCATATTATTGTGGAAAGAGATAGAACTCATCTGAGAACTAAATTTCAATTTGATTCAAAGCATGATTTAAAATTCTCAAAACCATGTGAAAGGATGAGTGGTAAACCTCAGGACATGGAAAAANNANTNAGGAAATANTTACCAGATGGTCTCGCACAAGACACAGCCGACTGAGTTAACATGCATTAGTACTAAATCTGAACTTAGAGCATGGACACCAGGTGAACTTGATAAGATTGTAACTAAGACCGATAGGTATTGGATTGAATATTCTGATGGTAATCGTTTANTAGATCTACAATCTGGAAACTCTGCNTATACTTTAGGGTATGGGAACANAGAAGTTATGGATGCNTTGGCATCCGAAGTTAATTTTATAAGAGGAAATAAAGGAGAGACATGTGAACTCTCTAAGAAGATGGTCAACCTAGTTTGCTCTACNGGCAACTGGGATGTTTTGTCTTGGGCAATATCTGGATCGTCAGCAGTTGAATCTGCTATTAAGATGAATGACCAATACTGGGGTAATCAAGAAAACTTTATAGTTACGTTTACACCTGGTTTTCATGGCACCACATATTTGACAAGAAATATGGGGGATACATCTGACGGGATAAAAAGAATTAAAAAAGTACCAACACCTTTATGGAGAAAAGAAAAGGATCAAGAAAGAGAAGAAGATAAGGCAATTAAATATTTAAAACTTCTTATTAAGTCATACAACTGCTGTGGGAGAAATATAGGATGTATTGTTATGGAAACACTACCATGGTTNAANGGTGGCATTCCATGGTCACCACGTTGGTGGAGAACAATACGNGATCTATGTAACGAGAATGATATATTAATGATNACNGATGACGTTTGTACNTGTTGGGGTAAAGGTGGTGGTTATCATGGTTGGNAAAAGTATGGAGTNCANCCAGATATATCTGCACTNGGTAAATCTTTNACAGCTGGTTACACACCACTTGGNTGTTCNGTTGCTAANAANAAAGTNGGAGATGTATTAAAAGAACAAGATTGGGAGTTTGGACATACNTGGCAACCTACNATGACAGGTATATCTGCTATGAATGCNGTNAATAATATNATAGTNAGNGANAATTTATTTGAATTNTGCAAACCAATAGAAGANAGTNTAAGGTTTTTTGCTGANGATTGTCTNGATAGAGGNTATATTACTGGGTATAGAGTGAGTGATTTATTCCTATCACTTGATGTAAAAGAGGAGTTAAATCCAGAAGCATTGATTCAATCTGGACTAGCATTAAGTAAGACTAGAGAAAAAACAGTAAGAATAGTTGCCAATTTTTTATCTGACCAAGAGTTCTTTGATGAAATGCAGAAAAGACTATTCAATTTCTTTAGTATAAATACAACTGAAGGATAATTGTGCCAACCTAATGAAGAGGGTAGTCGTAAGGGTATCTGATAATTATAGTTTGGATTCAGCNGCNGCTGCTATTCTAAAANTATATGGTTATCTGACCTTTGTAGAATCATTTAGAAGTTTTTCNATANTNACATTTGATTGTCCAGANANGTATNCAAGCGGATTGCTTGANAAANTAAATGCTTTAGGACCNGTNAANAANNGTACGTGGGATAAAGATGCATATCAACTTGCTCCTGTGGATACTGGTGCAACATTGACTGTGGATAATTCTGAGAGTAGCAATACTAATACTACAGGGGAGACTGCTACAACTGAGAACACTAGAAATTTAGTTACCAGTGGTTCTGGTACAATATATGTAAAAGTACAAAATATAAGTGGACAAGATTTATTTGTATTTTCCAGTAGTATTAGTGGAACATATTCTTTGTTTGCAAACCAAACTGGATTTGTTCAAGGAGGTACATATACATTTGACCAATCAGATTCTTCAAACTCTGGTCATCCATTTAGATTTTCTACAACTCCAGACGGAACTCATCTAACAGGTGGGACTGAAATGACAACAGGTGTATCAACAACTGGTTCACCAGGTACTAATGGTACTACAGTATTGTCTGTAAGTTCTGCAACACCATCAATATTATATTTCTATTGTACTGCTCATCCCCATATGGGTAAGTATCAGACAAGTCCTATTGCTAGATATGGAACTATCAACATCCATGACTACTGGCACTTAGATAGAATTACAAAACAAGACAGGCAATATTTAAACAGACAGTTTAGTTACACTCAGTCAGGTGATGGTGTAGACATATATGTAATTGATACTGGTGTGCGTGGTGCAAGTAGACCAACAGGTAATAACGCAGCACTACATCCTGAATTGTATGATCCTGATTTTGACATCTGACCTGAATGGTACTTCTGAACAACAGAACTATAGGGTATATCAGTTATCTCACTATTCTGGTGCTTATGGTAGTAACAATGAAGATGATAATGGACACGGTACATATTGTGCTATTCTCTCATCTGGTAGAACAGCTGGTGTAGCAAAGGACGCGAAGATATACGCACTCAAAGCATTTAACTCTGGTTTATCTGGATCTTATACCGCAATACTTGGAGCTTATCAAGCAGTTATAGATCATAACGATTCTGGTAATGTCAATTACAAAGGAAATACTAGACCTGCAATTATTAATTCTTCATTCGGACCTACTATTCCTACAGAATCATATCCATACGTTGAATTGAATGATGTTGGTTCTGATAATGGAACTGATGAAGAGATGTTAGATGATATTGAAGGAACAATTTCTTCAAGTCATAATATCATTGTAGTTAGATCTGCAGGTAATGGTTTTAAAAATAGTAGTGATGAATTTGTAGGACCTATACAAGCAAAGTGTATTGCTGGTTCTAGAACTGCTGGTTATGCTGATAATACTGATGGTGGTATCAATAATGTAGATACAGACCAGAATAAAATATGTGTCGGTGCATCAGAGTACAATGACAGATGGGCAGATTTTTCAAACTATGGTTCTGGCGTAACGACTGTAGCACCTGGTGCTAAAATATTAACTCCTGCATATGATTGGACTGCTAATACACCATATACAAGTCCATCAAACTACAATACTATAGCTGGTACGTCATTCTCTTGCCCCATAGTAACTGGTATCATTGCAGCATATTGTAGTAAAAATGGATTTACTCTTAATACAAATAATATAGCAGGTAACGCAAAAACATATTGTAGGACTTTTGGTGCAACTGGAAATATATCTGTTATGGGAACCACCAATTATCCTACTAATAGTATAGAGGATAAGAAACTTATTGATAATCCATACGAGACTCTTAATGGATCAAATCAATTGCTTGTTAAATTTAATCCTTCTGATTCATCCCACTTCATTGGTAATGTTGGTAGAAAATGTCAGTTAAGAACTACAGGTTCAACAGCAGGTGCTGGTGGTGCTGCAGCGACTACGTATAATATAACAACAACTGCACCTTCGTTTTCATACTATACCTTAAATGGAACTGACAGAAATGGTGCGGTAAGTGGAAACAACGCAGGTGTTTCTGTATATGTTGGAGACACTATTAATTTTAACTTATCAGGTGTTAGTGGTTCTCATCCATTTTATGTTAAGACTACTGCTACTACTGGAACTGGGAATCAGGTAAGCACACCAGCTGCTACTGGTCAAGGTTCTACTGGTACTAACACAGTGTCATGGACACCCAATACTGCAGGCACATATTATTACATATGTTCTGCACACTCTGCGATGGTTGGAACTATTACTGTCAATAATGCACCTAGCAGTGGTGGAGTCACTGTTGGTGGTATAGATATTTCTGCATTATCACAGAGTGGATGGTTAACGATACAAGCAGAGAACGCTGTTAATAATACAATAACTTTATTTGCTTCTGGTAATGCTACTGGAAGTACTACTGGTGGTGGATCAAATAATTACTTAGCACTTATAAAATCAGAACAGTTATATCATGAAAGTTATGATGGTGTGGTATCTACATCAACTACTTTAAGATCTCAAACAGATACACAAGAGGCTGCAGGTACTGGTACATATGATAATGTGATTTACTATCCATTAGATAGTGGTGTTGATTTTAATTATGCTGGAACTTCACAAGAACTTACTACTAAACGTGGTGCATTCTTCCCATTCATAGACACCAATGTAAGTTGGGCAAGATCTTCAGGTTCTATAGCAACATATGCAAACGGTGATAGTGTTAGTATTGATATAGGATTAAGTGGAACAACATTTGCAAGTGAACCAACTCTAGAAATATATGCTCTTAGTGGAGATGCTATTGGTTCTTCAGGTTTATCATTAGATACATCGACAGGTATATTAAGTGGAACAGTAACCTCTGACTATATTGATACAACATTTAATTTCACTGTTACTGAACAAATAACTGGAAATGCACAATCATATTCATTTACTACAACAGGAACTGGTGTTCTAGTTAACATTACACAGCAACCAAGTAATGCATCTGTTGAAGCAGGTTCTGGTAATACTGCTACATTTGGTCCTGTCTCTGGTATTAGTTCTGACGGATCTACAATTGTATTCCGATGGGAGTTCTCAAGTAATGGTGGTGTAGGTTGGTCTAGTGTTGTTGATGGTGGTGGATATAGTGGATCAAGTACAAATACACTTACCGTAGATGACGATTTTGCCAAGAACACTTATCAGTATCGTTGTAAGATGGAAACTAATACTTCGGTACAACCATCTTATACAAATGCAGCTACGTTAACAGTATTCAGAGTCATTACTATAAGTAATCAACCAACTGATCAGAATCCAATGGCACCCGCAACTGCTACATTTACAGTTGCTGCATCTACATTAGATACTGCTACAATCGCATATCAGTGGGAGAAGTCTGAGGATGGTGATGGTATAAACTTTACACCTATAGGTGGTGCAACAGGAGCATCATATGTCACAGGTGCTACTACTTATGATGCNGATTACGGAGATTATTATAGATGTGTTTTATCAGCTCAGGGTGCATCTAATGTAATATCTACTTCTGCTAGAAATTTAGTTCAAAGAACTATAAACATAACATCACAACCAACTAATACAACTGGTGCAGTTGGTGGTACAAGATCATTTGGTGTTGCTGCTACTACATCAGATTCAGATCCTGGCGATATCACATACCAATGGCAAGTATCTATNACAAANGGANCTTCATGGTCTAATGTTTCTACAGGAACTGGTGGTACTACCTCAACATATACAACTGAAACATTAACTACAACTCAAGACGAGTATCAATATCGTTGTTTACTTTCAGCACCTGGTGCAACAACTATACCTTCTAATGCTGCTACATTACAAGTAGAAACAGTAACTGTTGTTGTTACGAATCAACCAACTCCTCAGACTGTAAACGAAAATTCTACTGCAACATTTACTACACTCGGTGACACTTCAATGCAACCTGTGGGTGGTAATGCTGCAACATCTTCATTTGATACAGAACAATTCGATACACCAACTGGCGGTGGTGGAGGTGGATTTGAAGGATTTTCAGATCATGAACCTACTGTCACATATCAGTGGGAGAAATCAGATGATGGTGGAAGTAATTGGTCTAACGTCGGTGGAGCAACTTCTGCATCATATACAACTGCAGCAACAACTTATGCAGACGATCATCAAGATTTATATCGTTGTAAGTTAGATGCAATTGGAGCATCTTCATCTGCATATACCAATGAGGTTGCTTTGACTGTTCAGAGAACATTCTCTATCACATCACAACCNTCTAACCCAACTGCAAATGAAGGTGCTACTGCNNCATTNTCTATTAGNACANCNTCTAGTAGTGGANNTCCAACATATCAATGGGAAAGATCNGATGACAANGGATCTAANTATNCANCANTNGNNGGNGCAACTANTGCATCATATACCACACCAACANTAGTACATGCTGATGATGACGATGATCGTTATCGTTGTGTGGTGTCTCTTGCAGGATCTCTTGAAGAACTGAATGGAACTCCTATAGTTTCAGATCACGGATTATTGACTGTTTTAAGAGTCATTTCTATCAGTCAACAACCAGTAAATACCTCTGTGATTGAAGGACAAACCGCAACCTTTAGTATCACTGCTGCAATTACCAGTGATTCTATACTATATCAATGGCAGAAGTCTGTAGATAATGCACAGAATTGGAGTAATATTAATGGAGCAAACTCTTCATCTTACACAACTCCTGTNACTNNATTCCCAGTAAATCCATCGGAACAGTTCCGTTGTGTTTTATCTAACGCAGAAGCAACCACTATAACTTCTAATGCTGTAACTTTAACCGTTAATGAATCTGAATTTGTATCTGGTCCTACTACAGTAACACCATTTATTGATCCAGACACTACCAAAACATTATCAAGAAGACCAGTTATTTCTACTTCTGCATTTGTGTCTGAATATGCAGGATCAACTCATGCTTCTACATTCTGGAGAATTAGAAGAGTAAGCGATAACGTGACTGTATACGATACTGCAGGTACATATGCAAATGGTGATACTGGTAATTTAACTTCATTTACTGTACCATCTGCTGTTCTAGATTTTGATACAACTTACCAAGTACAAGTTAAGTTTAGAGATAATAATAATTTAGAGAGTGCATATACAGCAGCAGTTAATTTTACAACACCGTTTGTAGACCAACCAGAAATACAAACTATNGTACCAGCATTTAANCCAACAATAAATGTTGATCCTATTGCAGTNAAANNTGGTTATCAACATACATCTAGTGATTGGCAGTTTGCTGAAACNACAGCNTTCTCNCCTCCNGTTCACCAATCACTTGGTAACCCAACTAACTTAACANNNTATTCTTTACCTGTTAACGTTACTTTGAATGCAAACACTACATATTATGTAAGAATTAGATTCAACGTNAATCCTACCTAACATGGCTTCACCATCAACTAGACAAGGACTTATAGATTATGCACTACGTCAAAACGGTGCACCAGTCCTAGAAATAAACATAGAAGATGATCAGATAAGTGATCTAGTGGATGATGCTATCCAATTTTATAATGAGAGACATATGGATGGTTACATCAGAACCCATCTAAAAGTTCAGTTTACTCAGGACATGATTGATGCCATGACAACTGATACTACTACTCAAGTAACAGGTGCAACTTCATCAGCACTAGCAGTTGATTGGAAAGAACAAAACAATTACCTCAAAGTTCCTGAGCATGTCACTAGTGTGATAAAGGTATTTGATTTTGTATCTAAGAATGTCACAAACCTATTTGATGTTAGGTATCAGTGGAGATTGAATGATCTTTGGGATCTAACCAATACAGAAATCTTGACCTATGAGATGGTCAATAGAAGATTAGAAGATATTTACTATCTGTTAGAAGGGCAGAAACAAACTAGATTCCAGATGAGAGGAGATAGATTATATCTTGACTTAGATTTTAAAACTGACGTTAAAGAGAATGACTTCTTAATTCTTGAAGTCTATCGTGCATTAGACCCTACTAATACATCTGCGGTATACAATGATCTTTGGTTAAAAAGATACGTAACTGCATTGGTCAAGAGACAGTGGGGTGCTAACTTAATTAAATTCCAAGGTGCACAATTGCCAGGTGGAATTTCAATGAACGGAGAATTTATATACAACGAAGGTAAAGAGGCTGTCAATAAACTTGAGGAAGAAATGCTTACTCAGTACGAGACACCTCCACTTGACATGATCGGCTAATGGCAAGAACCACTTATTTTACACATGGCACTAGGAATGAACAATTCCTACAGCAGAATCTAGTAGAAGAATATCTCAAGATGTTTGGGATGGATATTCTTTATTGTCCTAGACAAATTATGATGACTGATGGTGTTTTTAATGAAGAAGTAATTGGTGAGTTTAATGATGCATATATTATAGAAGCGTACCTAGAAAACTTTGAAGGGTTTCAGGGTGGTGGAGATTTACTTACAAAGTTTGGTGTAGCACAAACTGATGAGATAACTATGGTTATATCTCAGCAGAGATTCTCAGATCTCATATCACAATTCCTTTTACTTGATGAAAGTTACAAAGCACCNGAGAGACCACAAGAAGGAGATTTAATATATTTCCCATTAACAAGTAATTACTTTGAGATAAAATTTGTAGAGCATGAGGAACCATATTATCAGTTAGGTAAAGGTTACGTATACAAACTCAAAGCAGAACTATTCGAGTACAGTGACGAGCAAGGAGATCTATTTGATAGTGATGAGGATCTAGTAGATTACGGTTACACCGTCAAGCACTACTATCTTCCTATCAATGGAGTCACTGCNGCAGCTACCGCAACTGTATCAAGTGGATCTATTGGTCAAATCTTTATCAGTGACTAATGGCAGTAAGTATAATGTAACACCTACAGTTACAATATCTGGTGATGGTCAAGATGCAACTGCAGAAGCATTCTTAGTGAATATAACTCTAAGTGGTGGTTCTCCAGTATCATCTGCAGTCATAAGAGGAGTTGTAAAAGAAGGTGAGATTAGAGATGTGCAAATAGTTAATGGTGGTAGTGGATATGATGAAGATAGGGTATCGGTTGTTGTTAGTGCTCCTGACAATCCTGGCAGAATGGCACAACTAACTCCTACTTTTACCAATGGAACATTGACTGCTCTTAATATAGTCAATGGTGGTTCTGGATATAGGAGCGTTAAGTTAGTTGATATTACAAATGCTGGTACTGGATATACATCTGCAACTGTAGCATTCACATCTGCACCTGTAGGAATTTCAGGATCATTTACTGTACCAGAAATAGTTACTGGTAGTACTAGTGGTACTACTGCAAACCTTGTAGAGTGGGATGCAGGTGAAGCTTGGGTTAAACTTAAATCACCTACTGGATCATTTATAATAGGTGAATCTATAGTAGGATCAGAGTCTGGAGCTACAATTGTGCTAGATAGTAGGGATGAAATGGCAACAGCAGATCCTAAATACTCTGAAAGTGTCACCTTTGAGAGTTTCGGAGATGACATCATTGACTTCAGTGAAGGCAACCCATTTGGATTATCAGGTAACTTATAATGTTAGGTGCATACACATACAATAAGATTATTAGAAAGTGCGTCATAGGATTTGGAACACTCTTCAATAATATAGAATGTAGAAAAGAAAACAAAGACGGATCAATATACAGTAGGATGAAAGTTCCTCTAGCATACGGTCCTCGACAGAAATTTTTAGCAAGACTAGAGCAACAGGCAGATCTAAATCAAAAGGTTGCGATCACAGTTCCCCGTTTATCTTTTGAGATGACGGGTATTTCGTATGACAGTTCTAGAAAACTTGCTCCAACAACATTGACTGTAAAAGCAAAAGATGCTTCTTCAGTTAATAAACAATTCACACCTGTACCTTATAATATTGATTTTGAACTTAACGTTATATCTAAAACTAATGATGAAGCGTTAGAAATATTAGAACAGATTCTACCAGTCTTCCAACCCTCTTATCAAATCACTATTAAGATGGTTGATGATATGAATGACTACAGAGATATTCCTATTATATTGAATAGTATTAATTACAGTGATGACTATGAAGGAACATTTGATGATAAGAAGATTACTTTGGTTAGTCTTAGTTTTACAGTCAAAGCATATATCTTCGGACCTGTAGGAACTCAAGGACCTATCAAAAAAGCGAAGACAGATATTTACACTACTATGCCTTCTGCTACAGCAACCAGACAGGTCGCTTACTCNGTNGAACCAAGAGCACTTACNGANAAANACAANGATGGNACTGCNGAACTTGCAGGTGCTATTACTGCAAGAAACCTTGTAATAGAGNTAGTAGACTANAGCAACATTCCTACNCAATCTTATATTGAAGTTGGNAATGAAGTNATGTATGTTAAAGCTAAAACTTCTCCAAATAAATTACAAGTTCGTAGAGCACAGAATGGAACCAAAGCNGCAGCAGCTGCTNCTGGTACTCCAATAGATCTAGTTGATGCAGCAGATGATGCATTANTNACTGGTGATGATGATTTTGGATTTAGTGAGTCTATAGCATATTATGAATAACGAAGACATGTCAGGANTAGATAAAGCNTTTGAGACTGTNGAANCAGTCNCANCTGANNTNNCTCCTNAAAANACNNAACCTGTAAAAAANNTNGAANGNAAAGANGAGNTANNNGANGANTATGAATACGCNCGATCAAACCTTTACCTATTGGTGGATAAGGGACAAGAAGCTGTCAACGGTGCTCTTGATTTGGCTATGTCTTCTGATCACCCTAGAGCATACGAAGTTGCTGGACAACTCATCAAGCACGTAGGTGATGTAGCAGACAAACTTATGGCACTACAGAAGGACAAGAAAAATGTCAAAGAAGAGAGTGCTAAGAAGGTGGTAACTAACAACTCATTATTTGTTGGTAGTACTGCTGATCTTCAGAAGATGCTGAAAGATGCATCTAAAAAATCTACGGATAAATAGTCACATGGCATACCAAAGAAACGACGAAAACTGCGACCCAGTAAGTCCTCAACCAGGAAAAACTACGGTCAACCAATTCTCAGGTAATGAGGGTTGGAGTACAGTAACGTACGAAAATTTCAACGCTGACTATCAAGCTCGCAATACTGATAATACTGCGAGAACACCTGGTACATACCAAGCAAGGAATACTAACAATACTGCTAGAACTCCTGCAGCGTATCAGCGTCACGATAAAGACAATAATCCAGTAACAGGATGACGACTAGAATCCCTACAATGTACGGAAGGTACTATGTTCTCACATGCGTATGGCGTGGTAGAGAATTTGATATCACTGTCTTTAGATCTAAGTTACAAAAACTTCAAAGACCTCAAGCACAGCGTATCGCTCAGAGCATCTACCCTAACAGTAAGGTGATTAAGTTTCATGAATCTGATCCTACTGACGGACCTGTTGTATTAGCAACAGAATCTTTAAGACAAGCAAAGATGAATATCGGTAGAGATCCCGATAAGAAAACTTGTTGGAAAGGATACAAGGCAAAAGGAACTAAGATGAAGGGCGGTAAGTCAGTACCAAACTGTGTCAAAGAACTTGCTGATTTTATGGATGAAGCAAAGAAAGGTTCTAAAAAGAAAAAACCCCAAGTGAATGGTGAAGACAACCATGATGCAGGCAACTTACCACCTGCAGTTAATGGTGGTGCAGTTGGAGAAAGTAAGGAGATCTGTAAAGAAGGTCAATACTTCTGCAACGATGACCAGAAATGTAAACCTATTCCTAAGGGAGCAAAGGTGAACAAGGATGGTATCCTAGAAGGTGCTGCTTGGACAAAAAAATCAGGGAAGAAAGAATCTGGTGGACTAAACGAGAAAGGTCGTAAGTCATACGAGAGAGAAAATCCTGGTTCTGATTTGAAAGCACCATCTAAAAAGAAAGGTAACAAGCGAAGAGCAAGTTTCTGTGCTAGAATGAAAGGCATGAAGAAGAAACTTACTTCTAAAAAGACTGCATCTGATCCAGATAGCAGAATAAACAAATCGCTAAGAGCGTGGAACTGTTAATCATGAAAACTAGAATAGACGAATTGCAATCTGAACTCCGTGTAGTAGAGGCATTTCGAGATGTTGGGCGTGCCCAAATCTTGAGATCCATGCTACAATACGAACTACAGAAGGAGGAGTTCAGTCATGAGCGAAGTTCCAGAGGATCGGTTGGATCAGGATTGGATTGATTACGAAGGAGTAATTGGTTACGATCAAATTGAAAAACAATTCACACTTCAGTTACATAGGCACCTATATTGGTTTCCTACAAAACAAGAAGCGGAAGAATACTTAGTGACACATGCCGACTAACACAACAGATTTTTACTTAGGTAATCCCAACCTTAAAAAAGTTGGTGCTGAAATACAATTTACCAAAGAACAGATATCCGAATACCTTAAGTGTAAAGAGGATCCTGTTTACTTTGCCATGAATTACATCAAGATTATATCTCTTGATGAAGGTATTGTGCCATTCAAAATGTGGGACTTTCAACAGGAGTTGATTGAGAAGTTTCATAAACATAGATTTAATATAGCAAAACTACCTCGACAGACTGGTAAGTCCACTACGTGTGTGTCTTATCTACTTCACTATGTTCTCTTCAATGATAATGTTAACGTTGGTATTCTTGCAAACAAATTATCCACTGCTAGGGATTTGCTTGGAAGATTACAGTTGGCATATGAACAATTACCTATGTGGATGCAACAAGGTATAATTACATATAACAAAGGTTCGATGGAGTTGGAAAATGGATCTAAAATCTTGGCAGCGTCTACCTCTGCTAGTGCAGTCCGAGGTATGTCTTTCAACATTATTTTTCTGGATGAGTTTGCCTTTATACCCAATCATATTGCTGAAGCATTCTTTAGTTCAGTATATCCTACTATCACTTCTGGTACCAAGACAAAAGTAATAATCATATCTACTCCTAATGGTATGAATCATTTCTACAAGTTATGGGTAGATGCTCAGAAAGGGAGAAATGGATATGCATGGTCTGAAGTTCACTGGTCAAAAGTACCAGGCAGAGATGCAGCATGGAAAGAAACTACTATTGCCAACACGTCAGTCAGACAGTTCACTCAAGAGTTTGACTGTGAGTTCCTTGGATCTGTTGACACATTGATAGCAGCATCTAAGTTAAGAGTGCTGACTTATGATGATATAATGACCAGCAATGCAGGTCTTGATGTATATGAAAATCCTGTAGATAATAATGACTATATTATATGCTGTGATGTATCACGTGGATTAGCACAGGATTACTCTGCCTTTGTGGTTATCAATATTTCTAAAGCACCATGGAGATTAGTGGCAAAGTATAGGAGTAATGAGATTAGACCTATGCTATTACCGAACGTTATCTACAATGTGGCAAGCAATTATAATAAAGCACACGTATTAATAGAGGTAAATGATATAGGAGAAGCAGTTGCTTCTAGTTTATTCTATGATGTAGAGTATGAAAACGTATTGATGTGTGCTATGAGAGGTCGTGCAGGTCAAGTAGTAGGACAAGGTTTCTCAGGTAACAAGACACAGATGGGTGTCAAGATGAGCAAAACTGTTAAGGCACAAGGATGCTCTAACCTAAAGACATTGATAGAGGATGATAAATTAATTGTTAAGGATTACAACATAGTATCTGAACTAACTACCTTCATCCAGAACAAACAATCATTTGAAGCAGACGAAGGATATCATGATGATCTGGTTATGTGTCTGGTTATATTCTCATGGTTAGTACAGCAAGAATACTTTAAAGAAATGACGGATCAGGATATTCGTCGCAGAATATATGAGGAACAGAAGAATCAAATAGAACAAGACATGGCTCCGTTCGGTTTTATTGATGATGGACTGGAGGATGAAAAGATAGTAGATCAAGAAGGAAATATTTGGACTATTGATATGAACAGCACTGATTATAAGTTAGATGAGTATGGAGATAGAGAATTTATGTGGGAGTATCGCTGAAGAAGCTCCAATTTCTAAATAACTATAGACAAAAATTGATTTATCATCAGGAGTACACGCATGGCTAGCACGCTTCTATCGCCAGGAGTTGAGATTCAGGAAAGAGATCTAACCCTTGGTTCGATTGAGACGGTTGAAGTAAACGTTGGAGCAATAGCAGGATCATTTACAAAAGGACCTGTTCTTACACCAGTTCGTATATCATCCGAAGCTCAACTAATTGACATCTTTGGAGAACCATCTGAAGCAAACGCAGAGACATGGTGGACTGCATCAAGTTTCCTATCATATGGTGGAGTTCTTGATGTAGTAAGAGCATCAACATCTGGTCAGTTAACTGCTTCAGATGATAGTACAACTTCTCCATATCTTCTTTCTATTCCAACTAAAGAAATATACGAAGAGACATATTTTTCAGCATCAGCAAACCCATTTAAGTGGGCTTCAAGAGATATAGGTTCTATGTCGAATGCAATTAAGGTTGCAGTTATCGACAAAGGAGCAGACGTTACTCTTACTTTGGATGGTGCTTTAGGTACTGTTACGGTTGGAACACAAGTTCAGAACACAGCTTCGACTAAGAGTGGGTACATCTATGCGTGGGATGCAACCACTAATACAGTCTCCTTAATTACTTCTGATACTTGGGACACTTCTGATGTTGTAGAAAACGGTGTTACCGATAGAAATATCTCAGCAGTTGCTGACTGGTATGACAATCAATCAGTCTTTAGTGGACTACCTTGGTCATCAATCGGTCCTCGTCCTGGCACTTCACCTCATGTTGCTGCTCGTGGCGGTGCTAATGATGAAATGCACATTGTAGTATATGATTCAACTGGTGGGGTTACTGGAGTACCAAATACTTTACTTGAGAAGCACACATATGTGTCTAAAGCAAATAATGCTAAAACTTCACAAGGTGCAGGTAATTACTATCCTTCAGTAGTTCTTGAGAAATCAAACTACGTATACTGGGGTTCACATGAAACTGCAGTATATGATGTAAGTGCTAACCAAACAGCTACTGGTGGTAACATTGCTGGTACTGGTAACGCAGGTTCAGATAGCACAACAACTTTTGATTTATTTGGAGCACCTACAACTTACACCTTCCAAAAAGGTGCTGAGAGTGGTACTGCAACCTCAGGAGAAATCATTTCAGCACTTCAAGAGTTTGCTGATACTGAAACAGTTCAGGTTGATTACATTATTATGGGTCCTGGAGATCCTTCAAGTAAATCCAATACTCAGGCAATTGCTTCCAAAGTATTGCAGATTGCTGACACTAGAAAAGATTGCGTCGGTTTTCTTTCTCCATTTAGAGGAGATGTTGTTGGAGTGACAAGCTCTGCAACACAAACATCAAACGTAACACAATTCTATGCTAACCTTCAATCCACATCATTCGGTGTGTTTGATAATACATGGAAATATATTTACGATAGATTTGCTGATAAGTACAGATACATTCCCTGCAACGGAGACACAGCAGGTTTATGTGCTGAAACTACTGCAAACGGATTACCTTGGTTCTCACCTGCAGGTTTAAATCGTGGTTCACTTAAGAACGCTGTTAAACTAGCATACTCACCAAGCAAGTCAGAAAGAGATTCATTATATCAGAAGAGAATCAATCCAATTACCAGTCTACCTGGTCAAGGCATTGTTCTTTTCGGTGACAAAACAGCTCTCGCTTCACCATCTGCATTTGATCGCATCAATGTTCGTCGTCTTTTCAATGTGATAGAGAAGACAATCGGCAATGCTGCGAAGGGAGTACTTTTTGAACTCAATGATGAATTCACACGTAACAACTTCAAAAATGTTATTGAACCATATCTTAGAGGTATACAAGCCGAAAGAGGTATAACAGATTTCAAGGTTATATGTGATGACACCAATAATACAGGTGATGTCATTGACGCGAACGAATTTAAGGCAGATTTCTTTATCAAACCTTCACGTTCGATTAACTTTATCACACTGACTTTCGTAGCAACACGTACTGGTGTTAGCTTTGAGGAAGTCGTCCCTCGCAGATAATTAACGGAGCATTTTAACAATGGCAACCCCACTAGGTATTCTAGAATTCCAGAAAGCAATTAGAGGCGGTGTACGTCCTAACCTTTTCTCGGTAACACACCCATGGCCAGCTGCTGACACTGGTTTATCATCACCAACTATTACTGGAGCAACAGCATCCAAAGGAGCTGAAGTTACATACATGTGTAAGTCTGCTGCATTGCCAGCAACTAATGTAGGTACAGTTGAACTACCATTCAGAGGACGTGTCATCAAAGTTCCTGGCGACAGAACTTATGAAACATGGACTGGTACATTCTATATGGATGACGCATTTGCACTAAGAAGTGCTTATGAAAAATGGATCGAACTAACTAACGCAGTTGACCAAAACACTGCATCAGCTGATATAGTAGATACATGGGAAGACATCAAAATCACACAACTTGATAAGTTTGGTGGTGACGGTGCTGCTGATGGTAAGTTAAAAGAACTACGCACATACAGATTGGTACAAGCATTCCCAGTTAGCGTATCACAAATTTCACTTGCTTACGACAACAACGATTCATACGAAGAGTTTGATGTTGAGTTTGCTTATCAGTACCATACCTCATTTGGAGAAGGTGGCAACGATATAGTTGACAGTTCTGGAAGCTAACTAAATAGTAAGGTAAAGAAACCAAAATATTATGGCAGAGTTATTCGGTTTCTCGTTTAAGAAGAAAGCGGTCAAGGAGCGTGCCCCGTCTCCTGTCCAACCTTCGAGCGAGGACGGAGCTACTAGTTATATCGCAGGAGGTTACTATGGTCAGTATCTTGATCTAGACGGTAACTTCAAGACCGAATATGACATGGTGAAAAAGTATCGAGAAATGGCGATGCATCCAGAAGTGGATTCCGCCATTGAAGATATTTTGCATGAAGCTATTGTTGCTGATCAGAATGATAGTCCTATAGAAGTTAACCTTGATAACCTTGAGGTTAGTGAAAGTGTCAAGGTAATGATCCGAGACGAGTTTGATTATATTAAAAATTTATTTGGATTTGATTCTAAAGCCCATGAGATGTTCCGCAGATGGTACATTGATGGGCGTTTGTATTATCATAAAGTAATTGATTTAGATAATCCAGCAGACGGAATTAAAGAAGTAAGATATATTGATCCATCAAAGATTAAGAAAGTAAGGCAGATAACTAAACCCAAAACTGCAGATGAGTTTATGAAGTATGACTTCGGATCTTCCGCAGAATACTTCGTATACAATCCAAAGGGATTGAACAACACTTCAGCAAATAGTGGTATAAAAATAGCGAAAGATGCTATCACTTATGTGACAAGTGGTATAATGGACACCAATAGAAATATTGTTTTGTCTTATTTGCACAAAGGAATCAAGGTACTCAATCAACTTAGAATGATCGAGGACAGTCTAGTTATATACAGAATATCACGTGCACCAGAAAGAAGAATATTTTATATTGACGTAGGTAATCTACCAAAAGTTAAGGCAGAACAATACTTACGTGAAGTTATGGGAAGATATCGTAACAAATTAGTATACGATGCTGCCACTGGAGAGATAAGAGACGACAGAAAATACATGTCAATGATGGAGGATTTCTGGTTACCACGTAGAGAAGGTGGTAGAGGAACAGAAATTACTACATTACCAGGTGGTCAAAACCTTGGAGAATTGACAGACGTGCAATATTTCCAAACAAAACTTTACAAAGCGTTAAATGTTCCTGCAGGTAGATTAGATTCTGGTACAGCATTTAACCTTGGAAGGTCATCTGAGATCACTAGAGACGAATTAAAGTTCACTAAATTTGTGGGTAAACTCCGCAAGAAGTTTAGTGACATCTTTAATGATACTCTAAAAACCCAGTTAATCCTGAAGAGTGTTATCACTCCTGAAGACTGGGAGGATATGAAAGAACATATCCAGTATGACTATCTTAAGGATAATCATTTCACAGAGCTTAAGAACTTAGAGATGAAGACAGAGCAACTCAATGTGCTTGGTCTTATGGATCCCTTTGTTGGTAAGTACTTCTCCATCAATTATATTCGTTCTGAAATTCTCGGTATGACTGAGAAACAGATTGAAGAAATGGATATGGAAATGACAGATGATATAGAGATGGGTAGAGCAATCAACCCAACTGATCTAGTCGCTGCAGATCAAGAACAATTAGATGCAGAAACAGATAATATAGAACTTGATAAGGAAGTTAAGAAAGCTCAAATTGCTAGTCAAAATTCAAAGACTGCAGAAAATGCAGCTAAGGCACAAGAGGCAAAGACCAACGGATCCGCGTCTACAAAACCTAAAGCTGATAAATAAATTACAGACAACGTTACATTATGGCAACACAAGAACGAGAAATCGTTGATTTACTTTGGGACAATGATAGAGCTGATGCTCTTGATAAGATCAAAGATATGTTACAAGTTAAAGCTGCAGCTGCAGTTGATGCTAGTAAATTAGATGTTGCGAATAGAATGTTTCCGCACGTCCCTGATGATGGCAGACCAACTGGATTACCTCCAGAAGGAGAAGCATCAGCAGATGAAACTGCGGAAGTAATCAACCGCAATGATGAAAACGAATCAGAGGAAAACGATGATGAGACTGATAACGGAACAGAACAATGATATAGAGGTTCTTACCGAAGACAAAGACGGTAAGAGTGCCACTTATATCAAAGGTATCTTCCTACAGACTGAAATTACTAACCGCAATGGACGCATGTATCGTTTCGATAGCATGAACCGTGAGGTCAGTAAGTACAACGAAGAGTTCATCCAACGCGGAAGAGCACTTGGTGAGTTAGGTCATCCAGAAGGACCTACCGTTAACTTGGATCGTGTTTCACACAAGATCGTTGAGCTTTACCCTGAAGGTAAAAACTTTATAGGTAAGGCAAAGTTGTTAGAGACCCCTATGGGTAAGATCGCAAAGAACTTGCTTGAGGAAGGGGTACAACTCGGTGTTTCTTCACGAGGTTTAGGCTCTCTTAAAAAAGAGGGTTCACTCCAAGTAGTCGCTGATGACTTTATCCTTTCTACTGCTGCAGATATAGTAGCAGATCCATCCGCACCTGATGCTTTTGTTGAAGGTATCATGGAAGGAAAAGAATGGGCTTTAGTNGATGGTAAGATTAAAGAAGCACAAATCGAGGCTATCAAGGCATCCCTTGATAACGCACCCTCACCCCAAGAACTTCAAGAAAGAAAGATCTCCGCGTTTGAGACTTTCCTAAGAAGTTTATGATTTATAAATAAATTATAGATTTATACACTAGTTTAAAATCCCGTAGGAGTACAAAGAATGTCTAGTATTGATGAAAAATTCCAAAAGGTGATCGCTGAAAAGACAGCTACTCCTGAGGAAACAGTCAAAGAAGATGCAGCAGTTGGCGACGCAGCTATTAAAAAAGGTGCAGTTCCACCTCAACCATCTGACCTTAAGAACGATGCCATAGAGGTAGGCGGTTCTACAAAAGAGAAGCCAGAAGGACCTGATAACGTCGGTGCTAAGGCAGCAGCTCCTGTTGCAACAACAGGTGATTCTACAATCAAAACAAAACCAAGCGGAGCTTCATCAGCAATGCCTGGCGGTCTTTCAGCGAAGATCTTTGATGAAGTAGAAGCAGACGGAGAGACAATCTCCGAAGGAGAGATCAGTGAGGACATCAAGGCAGTATTGTCTGGTGCAGATCTTGACGAAGAATTCCAAAAGAAAGCAACTACTGTGTTTGAAGCCGCTGTACAAGCGAAAGTCAACAACAGAATTGAATCTCTTAAGGAAACTGCAGAACGCAGGATCGGTGAAGAACTCGAAGGAATTAAAGAGGAATTCGCAGGTCGCGTAGAGAATTTCCTTTCATATGCTTGTGAAGAGTGGATGACTGAGAACGAACTTGCCATTGAAAGTGGCTTACGTTCAGAAGTTACCGAAGCATTTATGGACGGATTAAAGAAATTGTTCATCGAATCAAACATCAACTTACCAGACGAAAGTTTGGATGCAGTTGCTGAGATGAGCGAGAAACTTGATGAAATGGAGACCCGNCTCAACGAACANATTGAGAAGAACGTTGGACTGTATGAGAAGGTAGGGAACTATCGTAAAAATGAGATCTTGAATGAGTATTCTAGAGGACTTGCAGAAGTTCAAAAGGATAAGTTTACTTCCCTAGCAGAAGCAGTCGAATTCAAAAACGAAGAGACGTATCGTGAAAAGCTTGGACAAATCAAAGAGAGTTATTTCGGTGCTAAGAAGCCTGAAGTAGCAGAAGAAATCTCAAATGATGAGCCAGCTAAAGTTGAAGCCATTAGCGAAAGCATGTCTTCCTATGTCGAAGCACTCGCTAAGAGGCTATAGACACTGTAAACCCTAACTCAAGAACGGAGTAAAACTCGCATGTTTAATGCAGAAAAACTCCAAGAGAAGTGGGCACCAGTCTTAAACCATGATGGTCTTCCTGAAATTAAGGACAACTATCGTAAGTCTGTTACCGCAATCCTCTTGGAAAACCAAGAGCGTGCTCTACAAGAAGAGCGTAACGTTCTAACTGAAGCACCAACAAACGTTGGTCCTATCAACACACAAACAACTGGAGCAGGTCAAGTATACGGTTTCGATCCAATACTTATCTCTCTAATCCGTCGTGCTATGCCTAAGCTTATTGCTTATGACATCGCAGGCGTTCAGCCAATGTCTGGTCCTACTGGTCTTATCTTTGCGATGAGAAGTAAGTACACAGCACAGAATGGCAACGAAGCATTCTTCAACGAACCAGATGCACAGTTCTCTGGTACTGACGGTGCTACTCCTCCAACAGCAACAACTGAGAAAAACCCTGGTTTAATCAACGATGCTACTGGTGGTGGAACAACTGAAGGCAACTATGACCTTGCTTCTTCTAAGTTCAGTACATCTGAAATGGAAGCATTGGGTGATGGTAATGCATCTACAGCGTTCATGGAAATGGCGTTCAGCATCGACAGAATTGCTGTTGAAGCTAAAGGTAGAGCATTAAGAGCTGACTACTCAGTTGAACTTGCTCAAGACTTGAAAGCAATTCACGGATTGGATGCCGAGTCTGAGTTAGCAAACATTCTCTCAACAGAGATACTTGCTGAAATCAACCGTGAGGTTGTTCGTACTGTATACAGAGGTGCAAAACCTGGTGCTCAAGCAAACGTAGCTAACGCTGGTGTGTTTGACTTAGACGTAGACAGTAATGGTAGATGGTCAGTTGAAAAATTCAAGGGACTATTATTCCAGATCGAAAGAGATGCCAACGCAATCGCACAGGAAACTCGTAGAGGAAAGGGTAACATCATCATCACATCTGCTGACGTTGCTTCTGCACTTGCTATGAGTGGAGTACTTGACTACGACTCAGGTATCGGTGGTGCTGTTGGTGGACTCGGAGAAGTCGATGACACTGGAAACACATTCGTTGGTACACTTAACGGACGTTTCAAAGTATACATTGACCCATATTCAGCTAACGTAAGTTCTGATCAGTACTACGTTGTTGGATACAAAGGTTCTAATGCATACGATGCAGGACTATTCTATTGTCCTTACGTTCCTCTCCAAATGTACAGAGCGATCGGTCAGGATTCATTCCAACCACGTATCGGGTTTAAGACTCGTTACGGAATGGTTCTTAACCCATTTGCTAAGGGACTTGCTGCTCTATCTGATTCAGATCCACAAGCTGCTGGTAACCTTAACGCTAACGCTTACTACAGAAGAGTTAGAGTTGCTAACCTAATGTAATCGGATATTACATATTCCTACAAGAGACCCTACGGGGTCTCTTTTTTTGTCTAGGTATAAACTCGTAGGCATTTCTTTTTATTACAATGTAGCGGTAAATACAGTGTTGATTTGCCTACATAATAGTAGGATTGGAGGAAAGGAAATGCAACCAAACCCTCTATATGATGGTGTAAAATAACGGAGGCAGTAATGCACAATAGAGTTTCACACAACCAACTAGCTGGTTGGAATATGACCGATGACCTTTCATCTCTAAGCGAAAGCAACATAACGAAGATCGACGATTATTTCGACTGCCTGATCGAGTGTGCAGACTTACCCCAAGCGTGTAGACGCATATGCAAAAACGTATTCGATTAGAACAATGCACTAAAACTTTTTGAAAGAGGTCTAAATAATTAGACCTCTTTTTTTATGCATGGATGCCATTACAGGTTTTGTTGAAGAGTATTTAAAAACATTTGATCCTCGTGATATAACAAAACCAGAAGGTTGGAATAGAAATTTTTTCGGTGTACCTAACTTCCATAGAAAGGTTATGTACAATGAAGGACAGTATCAAGTTGAATGCCTGAACTGGCCGCCACACGCCATCATACCTGAGCATAGGCATCCAGACATAGATTCATATGAAGTGTACATACGTGGTAAGATAAGTTTTAGTCACGGTGGATATTGGATAGACAGTCATCCTGAACAGGAGAAGATCTGTAAGATGCGATCCGATTTTTTTACACTCAAGGTATACCATGATGATATACATGGTGCATTCATGGGTGATGGTAGATCTATATTCATGTCAGTACAGCACTGGCAGAACGGTGTCAAACCTAGTACAGTTGGTGAGAACTATGTTGGTGAATATAACATTGATGATGTAGAAGGGCAGAGTACCAGAGGTAAGAATGCTGAGTTGACATGGATAGATGCTGCACATAACGAAACACAGAAACCAGACTTCAGAGACTTCAGGTTTAACATCTATGACAAGATTAGAGATCCCGACGTTTTTTGGCTTGGATAAATAATACGGAGACCTGCGTGAACTAATGGCTTACGATCAAACACTATTCTCTCCTAATAACCAAAACTTTTTATCACCTGTAGGTTTTAAATTTATTATTGGTAGGACACCTAATGTAGATTTCTTTTGTCAATCTGCAGCTATACCCCAAGTGGAGATAGGTGTAAGGGAGATATCAACACCAGTAAAAGACTATTCACTACCAGGTGATAAGATGACATTTGGTGATTTGAATCTTAGGTTTCTGGTAAATGAAGACTTAGATAATTATTATGAAATTTATAAATGGTTGAAAGGACTTACCAATCCCAAACACCAAGAAAATTTTCGGAAGTATCTTGCTACTGTAGATGAGAAGGGTAGACCAGAAGAGTTTGATAAGATGATGAGCGATGCTCGTTTACTTATCCTCAACAGTAACTATAACGTTATATCAAATATTAACTTCTACAATATCTTCCCAACAAGTCTCACTACACTAGAGTTCGATTCATCGGCAACTGATATTACTTACCTCACTGCCGACGTTAATTTCAAATATACTCTTTACGAGATCACAGATAAAAATAATAATAAAGTATGAATCTAGAAACTTTGAATGACATGTGGGAGAAAGACTCACAACTAGACGATGAAAAATTAGACCATGACAGTTTAGAGATCCCCAAACTACACGCTAAATACTTACGACTTTACAACACTTTCAATACCCTACAGGGTCAACAAGAGTTGGAAGTCAAACGCACCTACAAAGATAGGTGGGAGTACTATACTGGTAAAGCGGAGAAACCATTTCCATTAAAACTCATCAAGACAGATGTTCCAATATATCTGGAAGCTGATGAAGTATACGCCAAGTCCGTTCTTAAACTGAAGTACTATAACCAAATGGTTGAGGCATTGAAAGCCATTATGCAGGCGATCAATAACCGATCCTTCTATATTAAGAATGCGATTGAGTTCGCTAAGTTCCTGAAAGGTTATGAAATCTAATGTATTCATTCAGAAGAAGAACGAAGTATATCTGACTGTACAATGTGAACCTCATGTAGGTCACGAGTTAGCAGACCAGTTTACTTTTGAAGTGCCTCAAGCCAAGTTCATGTCAGCGTACAAGAAAAGGTATTGGGATGGAAAAATTAAGTTATTCTCCCCAGGTACAGGCGAGATTTATGTTGGTCTTCTCCCTTATATCACTTCGTTTTGCGAAGAGAAGGGGTATGAAGTTATCCTTAAAGACAACGAATTTTATGGACTTCCATCAACAGTGGATGANTTCATTACTCCCNAAGGAATAGGAGAGTATGTCAAATCGTTGAACTTACCACATAAGGTAAGAGACTATCAGTACAAAGGTATCTACGAAGCATTACGCAACAAGCGTAAACTATTACTGTCACCTACAGGTTCTGGTAAGTCACTCATGATCTATGCTCTCACTAGATTCTGGGCAGCAAAGAAATTACAAACACTCATAGTAGTTCCTACGACATCACTCGTCGAACAGATGTCTAAAGACTTTGAGGACTATGGTTGGAACTCAAAGCATCACTGTCATAAAGTATATGCAGGTACTGATCCTAGGTCTGACAAAGATGTGATCATTACCACATGGCAGTCAGTATATAAACTACCTAAGGTATACTTTGAGAGATTTGGTGCTATAATAGGAGATGAAGCACACTTGTTCAAGGCAAAGTCATTGACAAGTATCATGAATAAACTACACGATTGCAAATATCGCGTAGGGTTTACAGGTACTTTAGATGGTACACAGACCAACCGCCTTGTTCTCGAAGGGGTCTTTGGGACTGTAGACAAGGTAACTAAGACTGAGAAACTAATTAAGCAAGGACACCTCTCTGAGTTTGAGATCAAAGTTCTACTTCTCAAGCATGACAAACAGAAGTTTGATACCTATCAGGAAGAGATGGACTATCTCGTAGAGCATGAAGGACGTAATAAGTTCATACGTAACCTAGTTTGCGACCTATCTGGTAACACTCTCGTCTTGTTCAACTACGTTGAACGGCATGGAATGCCCCTTTTTGAGATGATAAATAATAAAGTAGGAGAGCATCGACTAGTCTTTTTAGTTCACGGAGGGGTCGATACAGAAGACAGAGAGAAGGCAAGGCAGATTGCTGAGACTACACATGATAGTATTATAGTGGCATCTTATGGGACTTTTAGCACTGGTATTAATATTCGGAACTTACATAACGTTGTCTTTGCTTCGCCATCAAAATCGAAAGTCAGGAACCTCCAGTCGATCGGTAGGGTCTTAAGAAAAGGAGACCACAAGACAAAGGCAGTTTTGTATGACATTGCTGATGACATAGGAAAGAACTACACACTGAACCATCTTATAGAACGTGTAAAATTATATAATGAAGAAAACTTTAATTACGAATTTATTGATGTCCGAATCAGAGAGTAACATGGAAGAGCAAAAGAAAGCAGAATTCTTAGCCGCCATTAAATTGGTGTCAGGTGAAGAACTTCTTGCTGTAATTGAACATGTACAGGATGAGAATGGCGACTACATGATAGTACAAAACCCTATAGAAGTTGAAGAAGTCATGCTACAGGGTAATAAGGCAGGTGCAAAAGTGTCACCTTGGATGAAATTTTCACGCGAGGAGGAATTTCTCATCCCCAAAGATAAAGTTATAACTGTTGTTGAAGTAGATACAGAGGTACAAATATTTTATGCTATGTCTTTAAGGAGACTTAACGGAGATACTATTTCAGATAGTAATGGTAGAATCTCTACTGTAGAGGAAGCTCGTATAAAGCTAGATAAGATGTTTGAGAAGTAGCTATTCCTTGTCTTGAACTCGCACACTCGTATTGTACAGCGAATTACAACACTTGTCAAGCCCCCATTGACTTTTCAATAAATTTTCGTTATAATAACAGTAACAAACCATACTAACATGGCAGTAAGAAGAAAGGTACAGAGTGAGCATTATGTAAACAATAAAGAGTTCTTGGAAGCACTCATCGTCTTCAAGGCGAAGTGTGCTGCTGCAAAGGAAGCAGGTGAACAGCGTCCTCAGATCAGCAATTACATCGGAGAATGCTTTTTAAAGATTGCTACACACTTATCATATAAACCAAACTTTGTCAACTACATGTTCCGTGAGGACATGATATGTGATGGCATCGAGAACTGTGTACAATACATAGAAAACTTTAATCCCGAAAAATCCAAGAACCCCTTTGCATATTTCACTCAGATAATATACTATGCCTTTCTGAGACGTATACAAAAAGAGAAAAGACAGTTAGAGATAAAGAATAAGATACTAACTAAGTCTGGATATGAACAGGTATTCCATACAG
>FUFK010041129.1_pt1 | contig 25955 bp, 37 predicted proteins | sample 1021851 | NCBI WGS metagenome assembly FUFK01 (sample SAMEA51879418, study PRJEB19060) | metagenome | reverse complement strand
TACCATCCAGTAAGCGTAAGTTTGAAATTATGATGCAAAATAGGTAATAGATAATCTTATCTCTCCTGTACCCATTATTGCAGCAGTGAGAGTGCTTGAGGAAGTCTGAGTGGCACTGGTGTTGCAATCTATGGTCATAAACTTAGTAGTATTTTCTGCACGACAACGCAAACTATTAACTGCTGATGAAAAATCAGTGTAATAGGAAATTATTCCACTCGCCTCCACACCTGTTGGAGAAATTATATCTGCTACCGCAAAAGGTAGTCCTCCTACATACACAGTACCGCTACCGCTGTTTGTGCTTGAAACGTCTATTTCTGCATGAGCCGTCACTAATCTTCCGACCCTCGTGTAAGACCCACCGCTATTTGCTAATGATGCTGCAGTTCCTGACGAAGTACCATAATTTACTGTAGCAGTCCATGTGCCTTCTTCATAATCAGCTAATAGTTCACTGGACATAGATTGATCGCTGTTGCTTGTATCAGAAAAATCTATACCGTTTCCAGAATTCATTTTCAGATTACCGTTAGTGATTTCAACATTACCACCACTTTCAATAATCATCCTTGAGGTGCTTGTGGTGTTGTTTGATGAAGCAGTTCCGAAAGTTATAGTGCTACCACCATTCGTTCCCTGCAAACCAATAAAGGCATGAGATTTACTACTATTTACAAATGCTCCGGTGTTTGGATTTCGCTGCGTGTTTAACTGTAGGTTTGTGCCATCAAAATCTATAAACCCTGCATTAGTAGTGCCTCCTATTTGTATTTCTCCAGCAGCCTTAATACGAACTCTTTCAGCTAACGTCCCATCTTTACGAGTTTGAAATGCTAAATCTGCTGTACGGTTTGCGCTACTAGAAAAATCCTCCATCGCTTCTGCTAGGATTCTTGCGCCTTCAATATTATTTGCAGGAGCAAAACCTAAATTAACTGTTCGCCCTGTGGTTGCGTCACTGTTACGAATATACAAATATGTCCCGCTGTCATTGTCGCTATCTATAACTCCGACAATAGAATCTGTACTGCTTACATGAAATGGAAAGCTTGGGCTTGTACCCACGCCAACCTGATCTGATGAAGCTTCAATCACAAAAAGATTTGCTTGATTATCACCTTCTACTCTAAAGCCAGCATCAGCACCCGGCTCATTAAAAACAACGCCGCCTGTGGACAAATCAATTCCTATAATGTCGTTTGATCCACTAGGGCTGTTAGTTTTTCCAATGAAAAGGCCGTTTGCGTTGTTAACGATATAAGCGTCTACATCAGAGCCAGCAGTATCTTCAAAAAACAGTTGTGGGAAGTTTCCTGATACCTTCAGGGTTGTACTATTGATCGTAACATCACCATCAATAGTTGCTCCATCAGCCGTTAATACACCAGTAATATCTGCACCTGTAGATGTAGTGGCAAACTTAGGATTGTTGTTGTGATACAAATTAACTGCACCGCCAGTTACTGCTGAAATCATCTGAGCATCGTCAGCAGCGTTGTTCAAACGAAAATCACCAGCAAGGAGTTTTAAGTGTCCAGTGCCTTGGTCACTGATGAAACTATTAGATCCATCATGAAAAATCTGTAGGTCAGAGCCAGCACCAAAAATAGCTTTCGCGTTGTCTGCAAAAGAAGCGTTACCAGCGTGTGCAGTTGTAGACGCAAAATCCACAGCACCGTCTATGTCTACAGCGTCGAGATTGGTTGTGCCGTCTACGTCTATATCGCCTGAAATGTCCAAAGAAGCCACTACAGCCGTACCTGTGAGAGTAGGTGCTGTTAGTGATTTATTGGTAAGAGTCTGTGAGCCAGTAAGAGTTGCTACAGTACTATCGATAGCAAAGGTCACAGCATTACCAGAGCCACTGGTGTCTATACCAGTACCGCCAGTAAACGTAAGAGTCTCTGAGTCTAAGTCTATGCTTAATGCACCACCAGAGTCTGCTTGAAAGTCTAGGTCTTCAGCGGTAATCTGTGCGTCTACATAAGCCTTAATAGATTGTTGAGAAGCAATACCTGTAGCACTATTTGAAGACATATCATCTTCGTCAAGAAAAGCTTTGCCATCTAAAATGTTTAACTCTGCTGCTGTAGAAGTAACACCGTCAAGGATGTTAAGTTCTGCTGTAGTAGCCGTAACGCCATCAAGAATATTTAGTTCCGCTGCTGTACTGGTCACACCATCAAGAATATTNAGTTCNGCNGNNGTAGNTAGTTACTCCATCNAGAATATTAAGNTCTGCAGTTGTGCTAGTTACTCCGTCGAGTATGTTGAGTTCTGCAGTGCTTAAAGTAGCACCGTCTAGGATATTTAGTTCTGCTGCTGTGGAAGTGGTAGCTAGGCTAACTGCACCACTGGATACTGTAAAGTCATTAGAATCAAAAGAAGCTACACCTTTGTTTGATGTAGTTGCATCTTCAGCAGCAATGGTAACTGTGTTGCTTGTAGCGGACGTATCAATACCTTCACCACCAGCGATGGTTAGTGTTTCGCTATCTAAGTCAATAGCAATCGTACCGCTGTCTGAGGTAACGTCTAAGTCCTCTGCAGTAATCTGTGCATCTACGTAAGCTTTGATTGACTGCTGAGAAGCGATACCTGTGGCACTGTTGGAAGACATATCGTCTTCATCGAGAAACGCTTTACCGTCTAGGATGTTAAGTTCTGCAGTTGTAGACGTTACACCGTCCATGATATTGAGTTCTGCCGTAGTAGCAGTAACTCCATCTAAAATGTTTAGCTCTGCTGCAGTTGACGTTACGCCATCTAGAATATTTAACTCAGCAGCAGTGGCAGTCACGCCGTCCATGATGTTAAGTTCAGCTGCCGTAGCTGTAATAGCTGTACCATCTAAGTTGATAGCGTCAGTGTGCACTGTACCATCAAAGTAAGCATCTTTAAACTCAAGTGAGCTTGTACCTAGGTCTACATCATTATCTGTAACAGGAGCGATGACTCCATCAGCCATTGTGAACTGTGCTGTGCCAGCAGCAGTAAAAGCCAAAGTATCGGCTGCGCTAAAGAATAAACCACTGTTAGTATCACCAGTATTAGTAATAGAGGGATTCCCAGCAGAACCGTCAGGAAATGAAACAACTCCTGTGAATGTCGGGCTGGCGATGTCAGACTTTGTAGCAATCGCCGTAGATATGTTATCAAACTCTGTGTCAATTTCTGCTCCTCTAACTATCTTATTAGAGTCTCCAGAGACTAAAGAATCTTTAGCTGTAAAGTTAGTGGTTTTAGAATAGTTTGTCATATTAACTTACCTATTAAAGCTTCTGTCTTTAACTCCTGTATTGATAAAGACTTCCCATTTATTGTTGCGTCTATACCTATGGTAGCTACTTTACCTGTCCCTGTTGCTTTGATTTGTGCGCTGTCAATAATGATTGATGCACTGTATTCTGAGTCTGCTACGTTATATTCTGAAATGCCGTACTCCGCTATCTTAGCGTCAGACAATGTTGCTGTCTGTTTTGTGTACGCTTCCTTATAATCATAGCCCCAGTTAACAACTACAGAAGTATTCTGGCCTCCGATTACTGTAAAATCTATTTCCTTCAACATCTTTAGTCTTGAAGCATCTCCGTAAGATAACGGATTTGTGTAGTACTTCATAACATAAGGCGTTGCGTCATCCAAAAAGTCGCTGTACTTACCTATGCCCTTTGCAGAACCAAAATGTAGTGTACCATCATCTATTCTGTCTGCACACAGTATTTTAGTGTTAGGCCATGTAGTTACCCTATGGCTGCCGTCCTCCAGTGTACCTCGCATATCAAAGCAGTACACTTTAGACGTAGTAGGTAAAAACAAAAGATAGAAAGCCTCCTCTGGACTATACACTGATTTTATGTTAAGTGTTTCAGTGTTTACGTCAGACATCAACTCGTCTCTGACGTTTTTAGATATGTCTCCTATCGGTGCTGACTTTTCCTGTATTGTTCTGCCTAAGCTTCTAACTCCTGAGTCAGACAAAAAGATTACGTCTGTTCCTGTGTTCTGCACACTGTCTCTAGCTATACAGCCTATGTTTGTTATGCTGTCTGCTAGGGTCATCGATGCTGGAGCACTNGCACCTGAGTACANCAGTATCGACTTCTTACCAAANANAACTAAAAAGTTATTNTGTGTAGCTANTGCTACNATCTCNTCAAANCCTGTAGGCCATACAGTTTTAACNTCTAGGCTNCCTGACGTGCCTGAGTTCCAATCAGTGCCGTCNAGNGTNTCAGAGAANAACAGTGTATTNCTGTCTCCNCTTACATCAGCAGCCCATATTCTACCAAACCCTGCTATAGCTTCATTAGCNTTTGGTGGNGTNCCTGACGCTCCTGAGTGACTAGCTATAGTCTCTAACGTGCCTCCNTCCTGATATATTAACGGAGCATGGCCTGNNTGNAAAAAGTACATATGGTCATTAAAGTTGACCATNTTCCAGTTGTTTGCAGATATTGTGTAACCNCCCGGAGTTTCATCAGTTAGCGAGGTAGTACCACTAAATATCTTATTGTTACCAGCGGAGTATATTTTCTTACCGCCATCTAAAGCTATAAACTCTTTTATGCTTTCAGTGCCTATGCTAGACCCTAATGCTGTCAAAGAGCTAGTTACTTTGTTTATACCTTTCCTAGCACCAATCCTACCAAACTTATCTATTATAGCATTTTCCGCTATGGATGCAAAGGACGGATCCTGATTGACAGGCGAGTCCTGAGTATTCAGTCCTCTGAAACCCGGAGCACCTATGTATATTACTTGTCGTTGCTGTGCCATTATACAGGTCTGTAAATATACTCTTCAGGATTCTTATATGCGTCATGTGCAATAGCATCCGACAAAGCAGTGTCAGCTAAAGCAAAGTAGTCCTGTGCTGTCGTACCTCCTGTTTCTCCACGTTCCCTAGCTAACAAAGCTACGGCTAAATGTACTATCGGTTTCTCAGGTATTACTATCGTATCTGAGTCAGCAGACAAGTCTCCCGGTCTAATTAGTACATCAAAGCGTAATGAGTAAGTAGCGTCAGGAGTAGGGTACAGCTTTACTTTACTGTTGTTAGACCCGTCTACGCCTGAGAATGTGTACTTTTCAGGAGATCCGCTAACTGTGTCAGAGTTGTACTCTGCGTTAGCAAACCATGTAGGATTCTCGTACCGTAAGAAAAAGTTAGAGGTGTCGTTAAGAACACTGTACAGTTTGATCCTATCTCCGCTTCCTGTAATCGTGTACTCGTTAGTACCACTGGAAGTAGATACTACTACAGTGCTGCGTAGCTCTGACCAATCGTGTGAGTTTTCTACAGTAGTCTTTGCATCGTTTACAAAGTCTCCTACCATCTTTGAGTAAGCTGTGTTAGCTACCCCGGATACCTCGTCTTCCCTAAGTCTTCTTAGAGCACTGTTTACTAAAGTTAAATATGTTGTGCTCATGCTACGTCCCTAAATAATCCTTGTAAAAAGTTAGGAGTCTCAAATTGACGGGCTGCTTCTTGTAACTCTGGAGCTTGATATGTAGGTGTAAACTTAAAGTCTTTAAATAACGACTGTGTGACTCCTCTAGGACTTAATAAGCCTAACCCTAGGCCTAACCCCAACCCAGCACCTAAACCTGCTCCTGCACCTTCTCCTCGCCCCTGTCCTTGTCCTTCACCAAAGCCCTCACCAAAACCTTCTTCTCTACCGGCTGCTTCGGCTGCTATCGCTGCTTCTTCCCCAGCTGCTACAGCCTCTGCTACTGCTGCCTCTCCAGCTGCTACAGCATTAGCAACAGCAGATTCACCGGCTGCCACCGCATCTGCTACTGCTGCTTCACCAGCTGCTATCGCTTCAGTTACTTTAGTTTCTCCAGCAGCAATAGCATTCTGTAAAGTTTCTTGTGCTGCGTCTTTTGTGTTTTGTAAAGTTTCTTCTGCTTGTTCTAAAGCATCTGCTAACGCTTGATTACCAGCTTCAATAGCATCTGCTTTAGCTTGTGTAACTTCAGCTAATTTAGTTGTTAAATTATCTACAGTTCCATTTAGTGTACTTACTGAGCTACTTAAGCTTTCTATTTGTGCTTGACTAGCCGTATTAACCGCTTGTTGTTCTGCTAATGCAGATTGAGCGGTTTCTAAACTAGATTGTAACTCTGATGCTGTTTGCTGAGAAGTTTCTAAAGAAGATTTTAAATCTGAAACATTACTTTCTAAATTACTAATTTGTTGTTCAGAGCCTGCTATTTCTTCTTCTAGTCCTGTAATTGAAGATTCTAAAGATTCTATAGTAGATTCTAAACCTGTAGTTTCTGCAGCAAACTCTTGCTCTTGTGCACTTAAAGCATCACTAACTGCGCTATCAATATCTGACTGATCGAACTCTGTAGTATCTTCTGGTAAATTATTTAACGCTTCCTCTACAGCTTCTGAAGCTTGTTCTTGAGCTTCTTCTGAAGTTAATAAACCAGAAGTTGCGTTTCCTACAGCTAAAGCAACTTGTTCTTGTGCTTGTTCTGAAGTTAGTAAACCCTGAGTAGCAGAACTAACAGCACTGGCTACAGCCTCATCAATTAAGTCTTGTATTTCTTGTTGAGTTAAAAGCGGAGTAGAAGTAGTTGTTGAAGCTTGTTGGCTACTTTCTTGCTCTCCTCCAGTTTCTTCTGTGTCTTGTGTTACTGCAGGAGGAGGTATATCTACTTCAAACTCAAAGTCTTCAAAGTCTTCTAAAAGATCTTCTGTTGGCATTTCATCAGCTACGAAATCTTCTAGCGTGTCTGGAGTAGGGTCTACTTCAGTATAGCTAGAATCTGGTAACTGTTGTTCTGGTCGAGAGTCTTCTGTTTGACCTGTCACTATATCAACTACTGTTACATCAGTGGGATCTTCTGTTACATCAGGGGGATCTTCACCTGCAACGTATGTAAAAGGCTGTGTTCCTGATATACCATATACAGTAGCTTCTTCCTGTTCAGCAGCTTGTATATCTTCAGTAGGTCTATCAAAGATTCCTTCTCCAAACCTGTCTACAAAGTAGTTTACTACTGATGGATACTTACTCGCTGCATCATAAAAAGCTGATAGTAAATTTGGATCACCATCCTGAACTTGCTGTACAAAACCTCTGTCTTCATCCCAACCAGCGTCCACTAACGCTTGAGCAAAATCTCTTAGCTGAGTATTGAACTCGATAGCTCCTTTTTGTTGTTTACCAAAGCTACCTGTTCCCGGCTTGTAAGCTATAAGCCTAGACAGTTCTTTTCTTAGTGGATCTGTCTGTCCACTTATTTGATTACCAATGGCAGGTATTAAGTTGTACAGTAAATAAGATGCTGTTATAGGGTCAAAACCAAATGGTAAAGTAGAAGCTCCTGCTCCTGCTGCTCCTGCTGTTTCTGCTGCACCAGTTAAAAATTGAACAGGGCCAGCTATTCCCGGAGTTCCTGCTACTGTTCCAAGAGTAGGAATACCATAGTCTATTGTAAAAGTCCCTAACCCCGCACCTAGTAAACCTTCTCCTAGTCCTTCCAGTATGTTAGTATCGTCAGGGATAGAGAAGTCAACTTCTTCTTGTTCTTCTTCTTCTTGCTCTTCTTCTACAGGCAACCTAAAGCCTTCAAGCGGTGCATCAAAACCAGACCTGAAAGGATCGCTGTAAGCAAAGGATGCGTAATGTCCCGGCACTACTTCTTACCCCATGTAGATAAAGTCTTGATGCCAAAGCTAGCTGAGATTGCACCACCTAAGAATACTTTGTAGTAATCAGGCATGGTAGCTAGCACCTTAAAACCTTCCTGCACGTAAGGAACCATGCTAGGTATAAAAGCACAAATGAGCGGTAAGCTAAGTATAACAGCAAACCACTCATCTTTCCATGAGGACTGAGATCCCTGAGCTTGCATGGTTTCCCAATCAGCGTCAGTCTCTATACGCCTCATTTTCGACTCATGTACAGCCTTTTTCTCGTCAGCTTTATTTTGAAAATAAGATCCGACTAGGTTTGTTATTGGTCCTATCAAAGACTGTAGCATTCATCTCCTCTGTGTAAAAGCTTAGGGGCTACCCNAAAGTAACCCCATCAGCTTAGTTGGTGTTAGCCAGCAGGAACAACCAGCGTTAGACCAGACTCAGGACGCAGTACAGCTTTGCCGTACAGCATATCTGAGGTAAACAAGTTAGCAAGGAACTCTTGCTTGTAAGTTGTTTGAGATCTAACACCCATTTGCTCTACTAGAACAATAGCNTCNCTGTGTAGGAGCATAGCACCTAGNGAGTCTACTGAGCTAGCTGAGTTGTCGCTAGCAGACTCAACAGTTGGACAGTTGGTGCTGACAAAGACATCAATACCGTATAACTGACCAATTTGACCACCGGGAACCTGACCGCTGTTAACGAAGTCTGAGCTTACGTATCGGTCAATCCCCATGATCGTGTTACGGACAATAGGCGGGACTACAAAGAAGCGATTGTCCATAGGCACGTCTTGGTCATCCAGCTTTTGAATGATGCCACGGAAACCAGCGTCAGTAAATACGTCAGCGGAAACTACCGTGTCAGCAGTATAAGTTGAAAGACCGTTTGAAGCGTCTACAAAGAACGTACCTGCGTTATTGAGGTAAGTCGTGCTAGTCGTACCTGAAGTTCCCAGACCCGGCCCTAAAGCTGAGAGATCTGAGTCAACCTGAGTAGCCAAAGCGTACCCAGCATCTTCAGTGTAAAACTGACGCAACGAAGCCAAAGCCTGTACTTCAGTAATGTCTTCGATCAAACGAGAGTACTCGAAGTGTCGATTGACTGTTACCTGTACTTCACTTTCCGTTGCGTTTTGAACCGTAACGGCAGTGTTTTCAGATTTAGCATTCGCTGATCCACGAGTAGGCTTAGGAATGTGAAGCACATCACCTTTCTTGCCTTCCATGGACATTCTCTTAACGAGGTTAGCAAAAACCAAGTTCTTCTCATACGAAGCTATAATTTCATCAGACCAGATTTCTGGGATGAAAGTAGCTGCGCTAGTGTTGTCTACAAACCCGCCAGTGGCAGGATATGTTGAAGTAGCCATCTAATTTCCCCTTAATGGATAATTATTTGACCCTGTTCTCTGCATAAGCNCTGAGTATTTCATCAGAAAGCGAAGCATATCTATCAGGGTCAGTTTTCATAAGTTTAATAATGTCTGCCCTTCGGTAGATTTTCTTTGGAGACCTTTCAGTGCTACCGCTTGCACCACCAGTACTGGCTGCTCTAGCTGTTTGTTTCCTGCTTTGTTTCTCAGCTTCAGCAGTTTGCGTTACTATCTGTTGACGTTCCTTCCACAAAGTNAAAAGCTCNTCAGCAGACTCATGGTCGTANTGTTGGTCAGCAGCTACAAACAACTTTGTCCTAACTGGAGAAGCTTGTATCCATTCTGCAAACTTACTGTCTTTCAGTATCGTTTCCATATCTGGATGCTTTGTCTTCAGTACATTCAAAGCCGTAGCTTGTTTGTACTGAGCACTCAGCGTTTCAGCTTCTTTGATCTTAGGATGATTTGCAATCCGTTGATCTATAGCTTTGTCTGGTTCCGTAAAGAAATCTACTTCTTCTTGGACTGTTTGTTCAGGTTCGTTTGGTGTGAGTTGTGTTTGGATGTAGTTGTCTACAACTTTTCTAAGCTCACCTACTTCAGAACTTTGTCTGCCCANAAGCTTTTCAGCCTCTTGGTGCATTTGNACTAAGTCCTGAACAGACTTACCCTGATACTTGTCAGGTAGTTGAGGTTCCTCAGGAGTTGCCTCTGGTTCTTCCTGTTCCGTGTCGAAAAGTTGATCTTGCTGCGGTTGCTCTTCTTGTTCTGCCTGAACTGGCGGTGCAGCATCCTCACGCTCTAATATTTTAGCCATCATTAAACTCCGTACCCTATAGTATTGTGGAGAAAGTAGAAAGGGTTCTAGCTATGAACTTTGCTTTCTTTCGTATTTTATGTGACTATCTCTAGCCCTAGCCCAACGCCGTGTAGCGTCAGGAAAGTGACCACTGATAGGATCTAAAGAAGACCTAACAGGTGAGATAATCCTAGTAGCACTGTAACCGCATTGACACCTGACGGTGCGCTTGTTTTCGTCTACTAGCTGCTCAAAAACGTGTCCATCAAGACACTTGAAATCATACAGTTTCAGCATCAGATTTCTTGGGAAGCGGTCGCTGCTTCTGCCTCAGCTTTTTCTTCCTCATCAGATTCCTGTGCGTCTTTTTCAGCATTTTCCATTTGAGCTGGTAAGTTAAACAGAGTTGCAAGAATCGCCAGTTGTCCTTTACGGAAGTGTAGATTCTCTACGTCTGTTGTCGCTTCGACTGAGTTTATTTGCGCTACGTTTTGTTGTAGATCTCCGATTAGTTGTTTCCAACCAGCAGAGTTAAACATTTCGTTGTAGTTAGCAAAGTATGTCTCTAGTTCTTTAGTCATCTATTGTATTCCCTTAGTGTCTAAGATACAATTTTTAGTATATCACATTTTGTGCTAAAAGTCAAGCATTATCTGCCTCTTTTTGCACCCCTCTTGTTTCTCATGCCATTCATCATTGGCTTCTTCTTTTTCTTGGAACCGTTCATCCCACCGTAGCTTTTACCGTATCCGGGCATAGTTTTCTCCTTAGGCAGTTAACATTTCCACCGTCTTCTAGCTTGCCTAATCCTAGAATTCGGATCGTTCCGTGTTTTAGCGGAACTTCTCTTTAACTGTCCTAGAGACCTAGCACAGTATGACTTACGTCTTTTAGCAGCTTTACTACCGGGCTTTACTTTCCCAGTGACAGCAGTTTTAAGCTTAGAGCCGGGGTTGGCTGCTCTGTAGGCTTTCACACCTTTCTCAGTCATCCCTGCACCAGCCTTAGTAGGACGATAGTTACCGCCTTTGCCTGTGGTGCGTCTAATCGGCTTGCTTCTCTTTCTGTCTGTCATTATGCTGCCTTGGATGTAGTTTTCTTAGCTGGTTTCTTTTCAGCTGCTTCTAGCTCTTTGATTCTGTTTTCAAGCTCTTCAAACTTAGTATTNATTTGTTCTACTACTTGTTGAAGTTCTGTTCTCGATACTACCATAGATTATCCCCGGTTGTTAGCCTTTAGGTCTAGTTCNTTTTCTTTGAGCATAGTCTGTGCAATCTTCAGCCTACGTTCAAANTCNNTGTCGTCNTNANNNCCTTTCTCTAAGTTTGTAGTGACAGCTTTNATTCTGTCTATCTCAAGCTCTTGAGGTGCTATCTGAGTCTCTACAACAATCTTCTGNGCTCTAGCCTGAGATTCAGCAGCTTGTCCCTGCAATGCTTGGGTCTGCGATTGCTGGAACTGTAGCTGTGCTTGTTGTGCAGCCATAGCCATTTCTTGTTGTTCTGGAGTAGGTTGAGATTGCTGTGCTGCTTCCTGTAGTCTTGCAGCTAGCTCCTCTCTGTTAGCTAAGTTCATGTTGTCTATGATCGACTCAATCAGTGTGCTGTACAAAGGTGAGTCCTGTGACATCGTTTGTAGAAGTTGTACAAGCTGTGTTACCTCGTACTCTCTAGCGATAATTCCTAGGCTAGACGTAGCGTTGAACTTGAAGTCTCTAACAGGATAGCTCTCAGGATCAAACTGCATATATCTACACGCAGCTTTCTTTACAAAAGGTATTAAGAAACAATCTTGGAAGTTTATCAGTGTGCGCTTGTGACGCTTAATAATAGCCCCAAGAGACATACTGATACCAGCAGCGGTAGCCTCGCCGTTAATAGACCCCGGTATACCAGCAGAGTCGATAGCCCCTGTAGACATTTGCACCATACGCTGTAGAGCGTTNGCTTGTTCAAATGTAATCTGGCTGACTTGACCAAAATTAAAAGGTTGTAAAACTTGTCTAGGATCACCATTGGTTAATATTATCTTTCCGGGTCTGACTTCAGGTCTAGCACCTCTAGGTAGTCTACTAGCGTCCATAGCCATCATAGGATGCACTGTAAGGCTCAGAGCGTCGATTCTAGCCCTTAGCTCTGTGTCCAGTGCCTTCTGACTGTTATAGCCCTTCTCGCACACTCCACGGCCCCAGAAACGTCCCGGTACTACGTCCCAAGGGAATGCCACTACAGGACGATCATTCATCATGTAGGGGTTCTCTTCAGCCTTCAAAAGTATTGTACCGTTAGCAATAACAACAATAGCTTCTACATAGTGAGACTCTTCGTTGTTCTCTTCCTGCTCTTCAGGCTGCTCTACTTCAGCTATGTCCTCGTCTTCATCCTGTTCTAATGCTTTTACACTAGAGTCAAGAAGACTTCTAGGGACTAGCCCATAGTACTTTGTAAGCCGTACTTTGTCAGTCTCGTAGGAGGTCAGATCATAGTCAGGCTCTAAGTCTGAGTCTGAAGCTGCACTGCCTACGTAAACCTGCTTGTATACACCTTGCTCCTGTAGTTGTTCTACGAGGTGGCGTGATACAAACTCATCAATAGCTACACCTAAGGCTTCATCTACATTGGTAGCCACAGGGTCTATCAAAAAGTTTTGAGGAAGGATGGGTCGCAGCTTGACCATTGTGCGTTCTTGCACGTTTACACCTACTGCTGTCAACTCACCACCCATGATGGGCTGAGTGGCAGGAGCCATCTCTTTGACNTCNTCCAAGACGATTTCACCTACTCCTGTGCCGAATACAGCGGAGTTTATTAGGCATTCTCCTACACTTTGACGTATNTTTGCTTTGTCAAGGTCTGTATGTAGTTTTGTGCGTAAATACGCAACGTCACGGCTCTCAGGGTCATCCATATCGTCGGAGATGTCAAAGTATCTACCTCTTCCGAAGGTAGCTTCCTCGATTTCTGCTACACTGGACTCTACTGCTTGCTGTAAGGCAGGGCTGATGATCCTAGAACGCTCACTTTTGCGCTCAGAGTCAGCAGGACTCCAAATACCTCGCCACAAACGGTAGTATTCGTTGAATTTTTCCTGATAATTGGCCTCAAAGTGGTTTCTCCAAGTGTCACACTTGTACATTACCCAGTTTTCAAGGCTTTGTTCGCTGTCTAAGGTGTCGTTATCGCCATATTGCATCATTTTTTGTACCTTCCTGTGGTTCCACGGCGATAACTTCTAGTTTTCTTTGCAATTTTCTTGGGTTGCTTACTATGTTGCTTACCTGCTGCCGTGTCTTTACGTTTTTTTCTAGTCGTAGCTGCATATTCCTGTGGAGACAACGCTTTTATCGCTGCCGAAGGAAGATAACGCTCACCTGTTTTAGCACTAGGCTTACCTGATTTGGTACGCCACTTCTGTTTTGTCCAATCTTTTAAGGACCGCTGGGATTTTTTTAACGCCATGTCTTACGTGCCTTAGCTTGTGCAGCCTTAGACAGTGCTCCATAGTGAAAAAGTTTCTGACTGCTTTTAGTATGCTTTGCTCCACTGTGCAAAGTACCATCAGGCATCTTATGAGAACCGCCTTTGTGCGGTGTGCCGTCCTTAGTATAGTGTTTTACACCCTTAGCCATATGCTACCTATTGGTTATGAGCTTGTAGTTTTTGTTGTCTGATCCACTCTGCTATCTCTTCAGAGCTTTTTGTGTCTTGCTGCTGTTGCTGCTGACTCATTTTTTCTTTTTGCGTCTTAGCTTTCTGAAGTCTGCACCAGTAATTTTATCTCTGGGTGCTGCAACTCTGGCTAGTTTCTTTTGCTTAGGGCTGTATTTTGATCCCGGCATTACTTGTATCCTCCCCCTTTCTCTTTGTATCTTTTAGCTAGCATCTGAGCCTTCCTAGCTGACCACTGACCCGGCTTACCACCTTTGCTGCTTGCTTTGATAGACTCAAATAGTCGCTTCCGCATAGTAGGCTTAGTGTAGTTACCAGCCTCGTTTACTCTGGACTTTCTTTTTTTACCTTGCGCTCTAGCTCTAGTTCCTGCTCGTTGTGCCATATTAGTATCCTGTTACTGCATCCAAAACTTCATGGTCATCTACTTCAAAGTCATAACTGTAAGCCACCTTAGCCAGCTGATCTGTGTAGGCTAGGGCATCCACTAAGTCATCGTGGGTCAGTGGATCAGGAAACTGAAAAAGCTGATCTAGGAATCTACTGTTCCAGTTACCCTTGTTTAAAGTTATGAAACCATTCTCAAACCTACCCTGCAATGCCCACATCACACGGTCTGTTTTCTTTTTGTTACCATGGGTTAGCTCGTCTATCCTGAAGAACATCCCATAGCGTTTCATTAAGTCAGTCAGAGGAGACACTACAGCCTGTCTAGCGATACCTTTCTCTATCCCGGTAGCTATGGGCCTATAGTCACGCACAACCTCAAAGATCTTTCTGGCAGTCTCAGCTAGCTCCCACCTGCCATGTATTATATTCTCTACGTGCCACTGTCCTGATTGGCATACTTTGACTACCGCTATTGCCGTTTCGTCAAGTTTAGAGTTTTTGGTTTTCTTTTTGTTTACTTCCTCAAAGCCAGCTAAGTCAATGGATACATAGTAGTCACCGTCCTCAGGAGACTCAGTGAACTGTACCCACTCCTCCTTAAACATCTCTGACCCTCTGGCTTCAAAGGAGGCCATGAACTCCTGTCGGAAAGCGTAGCTGGACATTGACTTCTTAGCTACGTCTATCTCTTCAGGATCTAGCAGAGGATTGTCATAGCTAGTAAAGTGCCATGATTTATAAGTAGGATCATCGTCTAGCTCCGCATACTTGTACAACTCGTAGAAGTGGTTTCTACCCATAGGTGTACCGATGAATAACGCTGTACCCTTTTGGTCAGCTAGGGCTGGCCTAAGGATCTGCTCGAATACCTCAGGCTTCATGTCTGCGTACTCGTCCATCACCAAAAACTTCAAGGACACACCCCTCATTGTTTCAGGTCTATCAGACCCTTTTAGAGATATGGTGGCTCCGTTGATTAGTTTTATTTGTAAGTTGTTTATGTGGCTGCTCGTTATCACAGGGTGGCCTAGCTCTAAAAGTGTCTGCCACATAATGTCTCTTGCTTGTCCCTGTGTGGGCGCAACGTAGAAGACGTGTCCTCGTTCCGACTCTAAAGCGTTGACTATCAACATCCATGCTGCAAGTCTCGATTTACCTGTACGTCTACCAGCTGCAACTATCTTAAACCTAGTCTTATCATTCCATACTTCCTGCTGCCACGGCAACAGTTGTATATTAAGATCAGTCATCTAGTATGTCCACATAACTGGTGTGCCTTCTCTAGTGTCCACATGGACAAAAGACTTAGCTACACCTATTCCTTTGAATCCTAGTATGATTGCTGAATGCACAACCTTTCTACGCTGTGCACCACCATTGACAGCTATATCAGCTGCTATGCCCTGTGCATGAGTACCCGGACTAGACTTCTTGGCTTCTATAGGGTGATTAGGTGATCTGTAGCCACTTGTGACTATGAAAGGAAAACCACAGGCTTCTCTAAGCTCATCTAGCCTTTTTACAAACCCATCCTGTATTTCATTCTCACCTGTCTCAGAACAAGCAAAGTCCTCTACTTTAAAATACTTATACGTCACTTTCGGTGTATTCTCCTTCAATAGCTGGCATGGTGGAGTCGTTAGTATCCTGTGGGCCGATGGTGGTATTAACGCCATTAACTCCTGATATAGTGATCTGTACTGACTGACGGCCACCTGTGGCTTCCTTTTCAAAATAACTAAGTGGAAGCATTCTATCCATTACGAGCTTCCATGCTGCTGCTTGATTCTTATGGTCATCATCTAAAGCTGCATTAAATATGCTATCTAATACTTTTTTAGATTTAGGGGAAGCTAACATTCTAGCTTTGTATTCGTTTATGATACTAGCATCACCCTTAGGTCTTCCAACGGATCTTCTGTTACCTGTGGTTTTTTCTGCTATGTCAGATTTTCTAGGTCTACCTCTTTTCCGTTTTATTTCCATTTTGTATTTACCTTTAACCCCTAAAGAATACTTTTTTAGTATAGCATATTTTTAAGCAAATGTCAACCCTTTTGTAGTGTTAATTTCTAGTTTTGTGTGTTTTTTGTAAGACTTTGATTTACTTGAGGAATCTAAGGAATACTAGAGGCTGCATTTATTCCTAATTTTACCCTATTTTGTATGTGTACTCATACCACAACAACACAGCTACCGCTAGCCCTCCCCCGGTACCCTCTAGCATACCCCGGTTCCTTTTGTCAACTTGACAAGTACACACAATTATGCTAAGGGATCCTCAGGCCTACCACAGTTGACCAGAGTTGTCAACTTGACACGAACACTAAAGTATGCTAGGGGCTCCGCTGGCCTACCATATGAAAACTTGTGTGTCAAGAGTTGACAAAAGTGTGAGCCTGTGGCAGCCCTTAGGTTCCCCTACAGTATACACGGCTAAATGTCAATATTGTATTAGTGTTTTTTATCAGTATTATAATACCCATGTTGAACGGAGATACTAAAATGGATTACATAAAGTGTCAGACAAAAGAGATCATGGGGAATCGTATTGTCCATGTAGTTAGCTGGACAATAGATAAGACAATAGGAGATCAACAGCTAGACAAAGTAATATACGACAATGCTAGTTATGGTCCTGAGGAAGCTATAAGAGATGTTGCTGAGAAATTAAATATCAGTAACATATCTAAAGTACAGTATGGACTACACGGGTACGCAGCAGTTACAATCATGCCAACAGTTAGAGGACTAAGAATATGACAAAGACAAAAACAGCAGTGAAAACACTGACAGATTTTAACCTACTACTTATGGATATTATCATGGATGATAAAATTGATAAGCTAGGCACGTTACAATGGATACGTAGAGAGGCTGGAGACTATGCTAGAGATCTATATTCAGAACAACATATGGATCTAGTCCTAGGTTTCTACAGTATCGTTAACAGAGCGGAGAATCTTATCAATAGGATAATACATAGAAAGATGACTATATCTCACTATTATCCAGAGACTAAAAAAGAATATGATCTCTGGATGAATGACGATGAGGGATTTGACAAGCTTATCCGTAAAAATTACCATCATGCTATAGCAGCTGGATTCACTGTNCACACTGGANNGGGAGAATAAAATGATCAAACTATCTAAAGCNGGAAANATGCCATGNCGNTCATGGTCACTACAGGCNATCGATACNTGNCCTGCGTCCATAGGCTCNGATGGGGAGCTTGTGGACGCNTGNAAGGGCTGTTATGCNACTACAGGTAACTANAGGTTCCCTAACGTAAAGAAGCCNAGAGAACACAACAAAGAAGACTGGAAGCGTGACAGNTGGGTTGANGATATGGTNGCAGAGCTGGACAACGATAGATACTTCCGTTGGTTNGACTCTGGTGATATGTACCACATACAGCTAGCACGTAAAATTCTGGAAGTAATGAAGCGTACGCCATGGGTTAGACACTGGCTACCCACTAGGATGCACAAGTTTGCTAAGTTTGCACCAGTGATTCAGGAGATGAATAATCTGCCTAATGTTGTAGTCAGACTATCTTCTGATAGCGTCATTGGAGAGACTATTCCGGGAGCTAACACGTCTACTATCATACCTACACCAGAGCAAGCCACTGCAGAAATGACAGTGTGCGAAGCGTACAGTCGTGGCGGTAAATGCGGACCATGTAGAAAATGTTGGGATAAAGACACAGCTGTGATAGCATACCCGGCGCATGGTCGAGAAATGATCAAAGTAATCAATCTAGCAGCATAGGAGGCTGTACATATGAAAAGAACAATTACACGNAACGGNCAATCNGTNGACTGTTACGGNATATGGNAATGGGANAGNAATGCAGTCTGTGTATGGGAGACTGANGAGGGAGGCGANGACGGCTATTTTGTGGANGGNGCGAAGACGTGGGANGAGGCTGTNGAGACTATGACAGCGTACACNAAACGAATCGGTGTAAACNTNGTGGAGATGACNGCATGTTAGGAGATAAAACCATGGAAAGNGCNAAACTACAGGCAGCNGCAACAATGCTGAACAAAGCNCAGAACGCTATCAAATTCAGTGTAAAGGGCGATAAAATGCTTTACACTCTNGGGAATGTTACCTATGCTTCGAGCCTAGATGACATAATCGAGATGTTCGACAAAGTGGAGAGAGTGAAATTATGAAGACAGTAATCCACGTTAACCAGCACAACATAAAAGCCAACAGTAAAGGCTCTGAGTTACCTGTGTTGACAGTTAAAGACTACAAACAAAACAGAAAAGCCAACCATGCTGCTGTAGTAGATGCGGATGGTAAAGCACTGGTGAAAGTGGTATACTCGCCAGATAAACCACTACCCTGTGGGGCTAAAGTTTGGATTGAAACCGAAATGGAGGTAATAGCAATATGAACGAGGAAATAAAAAAGATACACTACTTCTACGTAGCACTAGGCTTTGCTCTGGTGCTATTCGCAGAACCAATCATGGAGGCGTTGNTGTGATAAAAGAAACGCTTGTATTCTACGCCACACTCAGTACACTATGTGCTGTAATGTATGCAACGGAGGTATTAATCAAATGGATGTAGAAAAATACACAGAGCTCTATTGTAGAGAGTGTGANGGATTNNCTGANCACTGGCACGAGTCAGTAGCNGACAAGTCTGACAGAGATCTACCGCCNATCTACAAAGGCTACTACTGCAAAGAATGTGACGCATTCAACGANGAACAGGCCGATAGNTGNATATGGGATTATGCGGAGGAATATATCTAGTGGACAATCTAAAACTAATCAGAGACTCATTGCGTGAAACAATGATCACAGAGATTCACGACCACGAGCTAAACGCTGTAACACTCAGTGAAGCGTTAGGGATGATCTCATCATCTATAANTAACTCACTGGACAAACAAACNGACGACGAGTTGATGGAGNTATATCTGTCAATATTCAAAACACCACCATCAAAAGAAAAGCATTAGGAGACGATAAGATGCGATGTAAAGCATGTAACACGATACTAGAAGATTTTGAACTAGCACGAAAAGAAAAAGCTACAGGCGAGTTTATAGACTTGTGTAGTCATTGTTTTCACCAGAGCAACATGGCGAAATACAGCGATGACGACACACTACAGGCATACACAGATTACGCGATGGAGCCAGCTTATATGATATAGGTTGTGCTTTTCGCTGAATCGTGTATAATATACATATAGAGAGAAAGCTTTCTATTTTATTTTTAACTAACTGAAAGAGGTAAGACATTATGTCGATTGCTTATATGCAGGTTGCGTTCTCTAATTTGGAAACCACTGAGTCCTACATGGGGCAGGATACAGGACGTTACAGTGTAGTTGGTACGCTGGACGATGAAAATGCTGAGATGCTAGCTGGGCAGGGNGTNAAGCTCAGAGACTACGAAGGAACAGCACAACGAAAGTTTGCTAGTAAGTTTCGTGTAAAGGTCATAGACAAAGACGGTAATCCGTTCATAGGTGAGATTCCTAGAGGCTCTAAGATTAAACTGAGCTACAAAACCGGGGATGCCCATCCTGTACACGGTACACCTACGTACCTGAACGCGATTCGAGTCCTAGAAGTAGCTGAAGACTCAAACGTAGATGACGAGCTTTAGTAAAGCGAAGTTCGTTAAGCACGAGCCTTGCCCCTCGTGTGGCTCTAGCGATGCGTTGGCCCGTTATGACGACGGGTCAGCGTATTGTTTTGCTGCTGGGTGTAATCACTTTGAGAAAGCCACAGGAGAAGTTGTGCAACTATCGACTAGGAGGAAAACAGATATGNNNGGAGTNTGTGCAGACATACCCGACAGAAGAATATCTAAACAAACCTGTGAGAAGTTTGGCGTAACTGTAGAGTTTGGCACTGACGGTAAGGTATCGAAACATCACTACCCGTACTACGCTACCGACAGCGATTCGTTGTTAGGTAGTAAGGTACGGCTAGTGGACAATAAAAACTTTCTAGTCACTGGCACGTTTGAGGGTGCTGGCCTTTTTGGACAGAATACTTGTAGAGGTCGAGGCAAATATATAACAGTGTGNGAGGGTGANATAGATGCACTCTCGATCAGTGAGATGTTCGACAGAAAGTGGGACGTTGTGAGCCTACGTAGTGGAGCTAGCGCAGCAGCTAAGGAGGTAAAAGAGCAGCTAGAGTTCCTAGAGGGCTACGACAATATTGTTCTGTGTTTTGATAACGACAAAGCCGGTGAGACTGCCATAGATGCAGTTAAGGACGTGTTTAGTCCTAACAAAGTGCGTATCTGTAGACTGCCTCTAAAAGACGCTAACGAGATGTTGTTAGCTAACAGACAGAGAGAGTTTCAAAGCACTTGGTGGGATTCTAAAGTGTACCAGCCTGACGGTATCATTGCAGGTGCAGACACTTGGGATTCCATAATCAACAAAATGAGTGTGAAGTCTATTCCGTATCCATGGAACGGACTAACAGAAATAACGAAGGGCTTTAGACCATACGAGCTAGTAACCATCACGAGTGGCTCCGGGATGGGTAAAAGCCAAATCGTTAGAGAGCTGGAGTACTACCTACTAAATGCCACTGAAGACAACATAGGTATTCTAGCTCTCGAAGAAGACATAGCTAGGACTGCGCTAGGAGTAATGTCGATAGCTGCTGACTGCCCCTTGCACTTGGAGGAAGATCTTGACCCGGATTCTGCTTTCCCTTACTGGGAGAAGACGCTAGGCACAGGTCGATACTTCATGTTTGACCATTGGGGCAGCACCAGTGAAGACAAGCTCCTAGCGAGAGTCCGACACATGGCTAAAGCTCTGGACTGTAAGTGGATCATACTGGACCACTTGAGTATCGTTGTGTCTGCACAGGAGAACAACGACGAGCGTAAAGCCATAGACGCTATTATGACTAACCTGAGAACACTGGTGCAGGAGTTGGGTATTGGCCTGTTCCTAGTGTCTCACCTAAAGCGTACCACAGGCAAACCACATGAAGATGGAGGTAAGATTAGCCTTAGTGAGCTACGAGGCTCACAGGCCATTGCACAGCTGTCCGACATGGTTATAGGCTTGGAGCGTAACCAGCAGGATGAGGATGAAGATAGACGCAACACAACGACAGTGCGTGTACTCAAGAATCGTTATGCCGGTCTTACAGGTCCAGCCTGTTATCTGAAGTACGATAAATTTACTGGCAGGATGGGTGAAGTAGCACCGCCTAAGGATTTAGACAGTGATTTCTAAAGATCCTATATTCCTAGATATAGAGACAAATGGTCTCAATCCTGACGTGATTTGGCTAGCTGTAACTAAGCAAAGCGGTGTTGTACTAAAGCACTACGATGCTGAGTCCCTGAAGAAAACACTTGACAATGACGAGAGTGTGGTAGGTCACAATATGATTGGCTACGATGCTCCAGTTTTGAAAAGATTATGGGACATAGACATAGACAAAAGTAGGATTGTAGATACTTTGGTAATGTCAAGACTTGACAACCCACAAAGAGACAAGGGCCACAGCCTTAGAAACTGGGGTAAGATCCTAGGGTTCCCTAAGGGTGATCACACAGATTGGACTAAACTATCACCTGAGATGGAGGAGTACTGCATACGTGACGTGGAGGTAACGGAACAGGCTTTCTACTATCTAAGAGAATCGATGGAGGACTTTGACATGGAGTCCATCGAACTAGAACACGAGGTACAGCGTATCATCGATAGACAGATAAAATACGGATGGTTACTGGACCTCAAGAAAACACACAATTTATTAGCTCTGCTAAAGGAAAAAAAATATGAAATTGAACAGGCTTTACAGAAAAGNTTTCAGCCTATACCGACCTTTGTTGAAGAGGTTACGCCTAGGCTTAAGAAGGATGGGTCTTTATCTAAGATAGGATTAAGACCATTTGGTGAGCATTGGACTGAAGTTTCCGGGACGTTTAGCATGGTGGAATACACTTGCTTCAATCCGGGTTCCCGGCAGCAGATAGGACAACGCTTGAAGATGTGCGGATGGAAACCTAGAAAGTTTACTGACACTGGACAACCTGTAGTGGATGAGTCTGTCTTATCTAAGATAACGGACATCCCTGAGGCCAAACTAATATCGGAATACTTGCTAGTCCAAAAGCGCATGGCACAGGTCTACACTTGGTTGGATTCTGTGGACGATGAGGATGGACGTGTTCATGGTTACGTAAACAGCAATGGTGCCGTGACCGGGAGAATGACACATTCCAAACCAAATTTGGCCCAGACGCCCTCCACGTACTCTGCATACGGTAAAGAATGTAGAGAGTGTTGGACAGTGCCTGAAGGTAAATCTTTAGTTGGATTCGACGCTAGTGGTCTTGAGTTACGTATGCTAGCGCATTACATGGACGATAAGGACTACACAAATGAGATACTCAACGGAGACATTCACACCGCTAATCAAAAGCTTGCNGGGCTTGAACGAAGAGATCAGGCTAAGACTTTCATCTATGCCCTNCTCTANGGNGCAGGAGATGGNAAGCTTGGGACAGTGGTTGGAGGAGATGCTGGAGATGGTGCAGAACTTAGACAACGATTTATGTCTAATCTCCCATCATTTGCAGATCTTAAACTCAGAGTATCGTCAAAAGCTCGAAGAGGACAGCTAAAAGGTTTGGACGGTAGACTACTGCATATCCGTAGTGAACACTCTGCCCTCAACACATTGTTGCAGGGTGCTGGGGCAATAGTTATGAAGAANGCGTTGGTCATCCTAGATGACTATGCACAACGCTGGAAGCTTGACTACCACTTTGTAGGTAATGTCCACGATGAGGTGCAGACTGAAGTGAAACAGGGGCAGGAGGAAAAGTTTGGTAGGCTGGCAGTTTCTTGTTTGGAAGCTGCTGGTCTCGCCTTCAATCTTCGTTGCCCGCTAACTGGAGAATACAGCTATGGACGCTCTTGGGCCGAAACACACTAAGACAGTACATACAGTAGTAGACGACATATACGCCTTAGTCAAAACTAAAAGGATAGACAAGGCAGTAGACGCTGATGCTGAGATCGAGAAATTTGGTGAGGCTGTCAAAGATCTGATGAGGAAAGAGTTTGTCAATCGAGGCTCCTTTGATGGACGTAAACTACGTATGTCCAACATAGGTAAAGACGATAGATACCTCTGGAATCATTACAACAACGTAGGCCCGAAAGAGCCTATGCAACCCCATACCTTAGTCAAGTTTCTGTACGGACACTTGATTGAGGAGATGCTTTTGTTTCTCACTAGACTCTCTGGTCACTCCGTTACGGATGAACAGAAAGAATGTGAGATCGAAGGCATTAAGGGACATATGGACTGTAAAATAGACGGAGTAGTGACTGACGTAAAATCAGCTAGTAGTTATGGATTTAAGAAGTTTAAAAACGCAACGCTGGCTTTTGATGATCCTTTTGGTTATATAGATCAAATAAAAGCCTACGCTCATTCTGAGGGCGAGACTAAGTTTGGCTGGCTAGCCATGGATAAACAGAATGGTCACTTAACGTACCTACAGTACGACTTGGAGGACACACAAGCTCCTGTATACGAAGTCTTGAAGGAAGACATAGTAGAAAGGATACGCCACGTAAAAAAGCTCGTAAAGGCTCCAGCACCGCCAGAGCATTGCTACGAGCCTGTACCAGATGGAAAGAGTGGGAACCAAAAGTTAGACGTAGGATGTTCTTACTGTCATTTCAAGTTTTCGTGCTATCCCCAGCTGCGCGTATTCTCTTACGCTTACGGTCCAAAATTCTTAGTAGAGGTAAAAAATGAGCCGAAAGTACCTGAAATCCAAGGGTTATAAGAACCAGTATAGGTCAGGCTTAGAGGCTACGTTTGCTAAGATACTGCCTAAGAGAAAGTTTTCGTATGAACCGTTTGATGTACCGTACACAATGTATCGTAAATACAAGCCAGATTTTGTTCACAAAGCTACTGGTATTATGATAGAATGTAAGGGGTTCTTTCGAGCCGGTGATACGATGAAGTACAAAGCTATCCGGGACAGCATCGACAAGGAGTTAATTTTTCTTTTGTCTGATCCCAACAAAAAGATAAGGAAAGGTGCAAAGATGACAATGGGACAATGGTGCGAAAAAGAAAACTTTAGGTTTTTTACAATAGGCCAGATAGATGAGTTGGTGCAGTATGTGTCAGCCTAATCTTACAATGGAGGAGATCAAGGAAAGATTGCTACAGCGATATGACCCGGAAGATCTCGTAGAGGCTTTGGACCTGTCCAGCACAGAGTTGTTAGACAGGTTCGAGGATAAACTAATCAATCGCTTGGAATCTTTCGAGGAGGAACTACAGGATGACACGTACAATGAGGAGTATTGATGAAGCTGGCCCACAGGAATGGGACGCAGTAAACAGACCAGAGCATTACAACAAGGGAGGCATCGAAGCTATCGACTACATTCGACAGCAATTAGGTGATAAATTTGTTGCGTATTGTGAGGGATCTGTGCTAAAATATATCCACAGGTACAAGTACAAGAAAAAGCCTGTAGAGGATTTACGTAAAGCTAGGTTCTATCTCGACAAGCTTATTGATGAGGAGATAGAACAGGAAGTGCAACGAGGAGACAGATAACAAGTGTTAAGCGAAACTAAAACTGGTGTCCAAGATTACTTGGGCATCAGCATAAACTATGACCGGGAGGAGTATCTAAATGATTTCTCCCTGAGTACTCTGAAGGACAGATACCTCTGGAACGACGAGACACACGCTCAGGAGGCTTTTGCTAGGGCTTCTGTGTATGCAGCTACCTATAAGGGCACAGTAGACTACAAGCTAGCTCAGAGGCTTTACGATTACTCAAGTAATCTCTGGTTTATGTTTAGCACTCCCATACTTAGTAACGGAGGAACTACCCGTGGACTTCCTATTTCTTGCTTTCTTAATTTTGTTCCTGATTCCAGAGTTGGCTTATCTTCTCACTATGATGAAAATATCTGGCTTACTTCGTCCGGGGGAGGATTGGGTGGTTATTGGGGCAGTGTTAGGAGTAACGGTGTGGCTACTTCTAACGGCTCTCAGTCAACTGGTAGCATACCTTTCATGCACGTTGTCGATAGCCAGATGCTAGCATTCAATCAGGGTGTAACCAGAAGGGGAGCTTACGCTGCCTACATGGACATATCGCACCCTGAGGTAGAAGAGTTTATCGCCATGCGTAAGACCACAGGTGGCGACTTGAACCGCAAGTGTCTCAACCTGCACAACGGTATCAACATAACTGACGCTTTCCTAGAGGCTGTCAGGAAAGATGAAGAGTGGAGACTGATAGACCCTAAGACAAATGCAGCAGTCAAAGTTGTACCTGCTAGGGATCTATGGTGGTCTCTGATCCACACCAGAGCGGAGACAGGCGAACCGTACATAGTAAACATAGACAGGTGTAATGAGTCTCTCCCTGCTACACAGAAAAACATGGGCCTAAAGGTACATCAAAGTAACTTGTGCTCAGAGATAACACTAGCCACTGATGAGGAGCGTACTGCTGTATGCTGTTTGTCCAGTGTGAATTTAGAGTATATGGATGAGTGGAGACAGATCACATCGTTTATACCTGACTTGGTTATAATGTTGGATAATATCATACAACATTTTATAGACAATGCTGCTATCGAACTCCCTGATCCTCACTTTCTAATGCCTAACAGTTTGGAGGAATTCAGAACATATGTCAAAAAAGAACAAGAAGGGTTTGCGAAAGCCGCTTATTCAGCATTTAGAGAACGTGCGCTCGGCCTTGGTGCGATGGGTTTTCACAGCTACCTACAGCGTAACGATATACCTTACGAAAGCGTTTATGCTGCAAGCTTCAACAACAGAGCATTCAAGTACATCAAGGAAGCAGCTTTTCTCGCTTCTCTGGACTTGGGTAAGAAACGTGGAGAAGCTCCTGATATGCGTGGTACTGGTCTGCGTAATTCCCACCTTCTCGCTATTGCTCCTAATGCTAGCAGCAGTATTATATGTGGTGGAACAAGTCCTAGTATCGAGCCATCAAGGGCTAACGTATA
>FUFK010041036.1_pt1 | contig 25955 bp, 32 predicted proteins | sample 1021851 | NCBI WGS metagenome assembly FUFK01 (sample SAMEA51879418, study PRJEB19060) | metagenome | reverse complement strand
CTGACCCCAGGATCATGCATGTGGCCGACGAGGTTCGTCGGCTCATGCGAATCTTCAGCGACCTTTGTTTTGACGAGGCACCGCAGGAAGAAATCGATGCGGCTTGGCGGCGGTACATGTACGTCAAGCGGCTGCACAGGAAGGGGGTGGAGTATGTCCCACGTTTCTGACAAGGACGACGAAGGCGACGAATATTTGGTTTGCGATTGGTGCGGCCATGAGTGCCAAGATTTCACATCATTTTTTGGGGACATCCGTTGCGACGAGTGTGCCTATAAAGACGAAACCTACAGAAGGGAGATTCTANGAATGAGTGTNTATGACAAGCGCGTGACGCGCGACATGAGGATGATGCTGCTGAAGATTCACAACGATCTAAAGCGCATCAAGAACACGGTCGAGGAATGCAACGACATGTGGCTGTCTGATCTGCGGGAGATGGAGGCGATCATCCATACTCTGCATAAGGAGTTTGATTTCAAGCCGCCGCAGAAGACTGGTTCGTACTGGTCGGACTGGGTGTTTGCCGAGGATGTGAAAGAGGAGGACGATGATGACTGACTGGATTTCTGTGGAAGACGCGATGCCGGAGGAGGGCCAGAAGGTTTGGTACTACTTCCAGCCTGTGGGCAGGCATCGTGGGACTTTCGACGGGTATTGGGTGGACGAGAACGGTAAGGAGTGGAAGGGGATGCATATGTTCTCCTGCGACTACGGATTCCTGACCGGCGACGTAACCCACTGGATGCCCGACGAAGGGCAGGACGAACCCGAGAAGCCGAAGGACACGATGCAGTGAAGGTCGTCTGGGTTCTGTTGTTAGTGACAGGGTATGGTGTCGATTCGTTCGACACCAAATCCCTCGGCGGCTACGATACTATAGCCGAGTGTCATGTGGCAGCGACTCAAATATTCTGGGAGCGCATGCCGGTGAATCAGGAGGCGATGTGTATCCGCGTGGAGTATCAGGGAGATGACGGTGACGATTGAAGAAGGTGACGGCACGATGCAGCNGCGTCTGGACATGGGCCTGTGCCCGAANTGCCAGACAGCCGTGGACCCTGGNCCGGCGACCGTGTGCCGATGTTGTGGATTACAGATCAACGGTGTAAGTCAACCCCCTAGTTGTACACCGTTGGTCGATATCGACGACGTTATCAGTAATGCTGGGTCAATACAGTGAGGCAGCTTGTAGTTTCAGGTGTCATCAGTTATCATCAAGAAACTTGTGATAAATGTGGTGATCGGGGAGACGTAATCTGGAGAGATGGGCACTTGTGTGCGCCATGTTACTTCAAGGAGGTTGGTCATGAACCAAACACACCTAATGCCAGAGGCAAAAACCGAGCAGAGCATGGAGTGGAGCACCGCCGTTCAGGTGATCGACTGGTGCGTTAGCGAGATGCTCGACAAGATTCACGAGTGGCCCGACGACTATGGTCCGGGTCGGGCAGACGAAGTCATGGAAGCATGGCAGAGAATCTTGCGAGGGTGANATGGAAACGGCGTTCTTGGTCATCTTGAATTTTTGTGTGCAGGTTATGGGGCCACCCCGCTGCGGTCACATTGAAGATGAACGAGGGCCGTACCAGACACAGCAAGAATGCGAAGAACGCATCCACGAGATGTTCAACTACATGAATACAAACTTCCCGCCCAACTCCGTCATAGCGCACGGAGTGTGCGTGAAGGTGGAAGGGGAGAGGCTGTGAAACAACGTGATCCAAANTGGAGGGCTATCCGGCGCCACAATGTGGTGCCGGACAAGCGCGATAAATTAATNGAAGATATTCANANNNCNATGGTCGATAGCATGACCAGCCGCTGCGTTCGGTGTGGCACACCTCTTGCTTCTATTGTAGAAGTTCACGGCCACAGTCAATGTTCCGTCTGTGGTAGCGTGATCGATGATTGCTGCCAAGGAGAGTGCGCGAATGACTAAGGANAACATTATCTACTTNTCGAAAGAGCAACCCAAGATCGACAAGATTGATTCGTCTGCGGTCGAGGTGTTGTGTGACATTGCAGGCAGACATCTGGATGACGTTGTCATCTTGGGGTCTGACAAGGAGACTGGTGCCATCAAGATGATGACGACACAAGAGGATGTCGCCGACATNCTGTTCTATCTGGAGGTTGCCAAGAAGGCGATCCTAGATCAGGGCGTCCATGATGGCGAAATTTAACTACCGTACGGAGCCTTACGCACACCAGCGTGAGGCTCTGGAACGCTCGTACGACAAACACAACTACGCATATTTTATGGAGATGGGGTGTGGCAAGTCGAAGGTACTTATTGACAACGTGGTCTGGCTCTACGAGCAGGGGCGCATTGACACGGCGGTTATTGTTGCGCCGAAAGGTGTTTACCGCAACTGGGAAACGTCGGAGATTCCCACCCACTTCCCGACCGACATTCCGTGCGAGGTTTATGTATGGAATCCGAGTCCCAACAAGTCACAAGCCGAGCGTCTCAAGTCTGGCATTCAAGAGCGTGGCGTCCTCCGCATCCTTCTGGCAAACGTGGAAGGGTTTGCGTCTAAAAAGCTGCCCGCATTTGTGGGCGCGTTCACACAGGGCAGCACTTTCCTACTTGCTGTTGATGAGTCCACTACAATCAAGAATCCCAAAGCCAAACGCACTAAAACGCTGGCGCTCTTCGGTGAGAAAGCTACATACAAAAGAATCCTGACAGGCTCTCCGGTGACGAAGTCGCCGATGGATCTGTACGCACAGTGCGGNTTCATGGACAANAANCTNCTNGGNTTCNNNTCGTACTACTCGTTCCAAGGNCGNTACGCNNTCACCAANACACANCGCATGGGCGCNCANAGNTTCNTNCANATNGTNGGCTANCGNAANCTTGACGANCTATCGNNNAANCTNGANACGTTNTCNTNCCGNGTCACCAAGGAAGANGCNCTNGACCTNCCNGACAAGGTGTACACCACCCGNGAGGTGGGCGTNACCGACGAGCAGCGNCAGCACTACATGACATTGAAGAANCAGGCCATCGCNATGTTCGACAACGGCGATCTGGTGACGGCGCCGGCTGTGATCACACAACTGCTGCGTTTGCAGCAGGTGCTGTGCGGCCACATCAAAACGGACGACGGTGACCTAATCGAGTTCCCGACCAAGCGGCTCGATGCGTTGAAAGAGACCATCGAGGAGATGACCGGCAAGGTCATCATCTGGTCACGCTTCCGCTACGACATCAAGAAGATTGCAGACGAACTGCGACGGATTCATGGGCCGGGGTCCGTGGTCACATATTTTGGGGACACCACCGACGAACAACGTCAGCAGGCGATCAAGGACTTTCAGTTCGGCGACGCCAGGTTCTTCGTGGCTAACCCGCAGACCGCAGGCTTCGGGTTGACGCTGACGGCTGCAACAAACGTGATCTACTATGCCAACGACTTCGACTTGGCGACTCGGATGCAGTCCGAAGATCGGTGTCACCGGATCGGACAGAACAACCGAGTCACCTATGTCGATCTGATCACTCCGGGTTCGATTGATCAGCGGATTGTTCGTGCTCTTCGTGACAAGATTGACTTGTCTGCACAGGCTCTGGGTGAAGAAGCTCGGAAATGGTTAGAGCTTTCTTCCCCTTGAAGTGGCGGTTCTGTGCTTTTTCTGTAGATACGGGATCGTTGGAAAGTTGATGTGTGTACAGACCAACGGCACCGGTCTCGAGGTCAACATACAACAGACGCACACCCAGCTTGCGCTGCACGTCTGTCAGATTACGAGCGATTGATGTCCCGGAGGCACGAAACGCATGTGTTTTCACGTCGAACAAGTGTGTTTTACCATTCGGCGAGATGGCTACAAGGTCCACTGGCCCCTGCGCCATCACCGGCTGATAAACATAGCAGTCTTGGGACAATAACCACTCCGCTGCCAGCAACTCTGATCGCTGACCGTCTCGATTTTTGTTGTGTGGTCGCATATTTCTATTGACTCCCCTCAGATATCATTTATTGTAACCCACGTTAACAGATACACACCAAGGAGTAAACAGGTGGATTTGAATAGATGGAGAACGGTCGCTGTCCCGATTGACTTGTACAAGGTCTTGAAGGAAATGGCTGACCAAAATGACCGAAGTGTCAGCAAACAGGTTACCTTCATCCTGAAAAGATTTTTTGAATCTGAAGGTGTGAAATTGGGTTGATCGTGGTCCGTGGATCCTGTATCACCCTCCAGCGGCGGCGAGTCGCTACCATGATTTGCCGCCGCACGACAGCCGAAGGGCTTAAACTTTAACGAGAGGAGAAGAAGCATGAGCGATGTGTTTTCGCTTTTTGACGAGGCGGTCGATGCCCAGAAGTTCGACAATGTGGATGAGACGAAAGGTTCCCGCCTTTCCAATCTCATCCGCGATTCTCTGAAGATCGACGAGGAGATCTCGCAAGCCGAGAAGTACCTCAAGGATCTGAAATTCAAAAAACGCAAGGTGAATGAAGAGGACATCCCCGCTCTCATGGAAGAGATGGGTATGGAATCTGTCACAGTCGATGGGCACAAGATCGCCCTTCGACAGTTCGTCCATGCCCGCATCCCAGATGACAGGCGGGACGAAGCGTTTGCGTGGCTCCGTTCCATCGGCGAAGGCGACATCATCAAGCACGATGTCACCGTGTCATTCAACACAGGGCAGGACAACATGGCCGGCTCTGTAGTCGAAGACTTGCGCCAACAGTATGGTCTGGANCCNGCGCAAAAAACCCATGTNCATCCGCAGACGNTGAAGGCGTGGGTGCGTAACCGCATTGAGTCGGGTCAGGATATCGACTTCGATCAGTTCGGTGTGTTTGTAGGAACTGAAGCTAAGATTACGAGGACGTAGAACGATGGCTGAAAAACAAGCTGTAGCGAAAAAGGCGGAGTCGCTACCCGCCAATCTCATGGACGATCTGTACGCTGGTGCAGGTCAGGGGATGGAGAATATTACCTCCGAGGATATGCAGATTCCGTTTATGCGGATCTTGCAGCCGCTCTCCCCGCAACTGATCAAGACGGACTCGAAGTTCATCAAGGGTGCGTCTGCCGGTGACATCTTCAACACTGTGACCGGGCAGTATTGGGAAGGCGACGAAGGCGTGACGATTATCCCGTGCGCTTATGAGATGAAGTTCCTGGAGTTCCAACTGCGTGAGTCTGGTGGTGGCTTCCTTGGCGAGATCGATCCGAACAACCCTGACATCCGTCAGGCGAACCGGGTGGGTCCGAATGAAATGCTGCCGTCGGGTAACGAGTTGGTTCGTGCAGCCCAGTTCTTGGTCGTGGCTATCGACGAGAATGGTGCAACCCAGCAGATGATTCTCGATATGAAGAAGACCCAGATGAAGGTCGCCAAGCAGTGGAACACTCGCCGTGCGGGTATGAAGCTGATGCACCCAGAGAAGGGTCTGTTCACTCCGCCCATGTGGGCGACTGTGTGGAAGCTGAAGACTGTGCAGGAGAGCAACGACAAGGGTTCGTGGTTCAACTACTCGATCTCCCAGCTTGATATCAAGGACGTGCCGTCGGCAGCGGTGCAGGAGTGTAAGGGTCTCTACGAGATGTTCCGCAAGGGCGAAATCAAAACGTCCGCCGGAACTGCTGAAGAGATGAACTCGGCGTCTGCTTCCAAGCACGACGACGAAGAGATCCCGTTCTAACGTAAGCCGGTTAAAATGCGCCTGACAGGGGGAGGCGGCGACAGTAGGGCACACACAAGGCTATGGATATCGACAGTTTTGCGACATGGCGGCTCACATAGAGTCTTGCGGTATCAGAACGGGTTGTGTGCCCACCCCCTGCCCTAACCCAACTAGAGGGGACAGCTATGAACTTGGACGAAAGGTTCATGGCCGCGTTTGAGGGTTTCAAATCGGCACATGGACAGACGATTATTTCAGAGGAGCGCCGCGCCGGGAAGCAGAAGGCACAATCCCGCACAGTCCGCACTCCAATCACACTCGAACTTATCCGGTCACACCTGAACGGTGTGAAGGGCGTAGGTTCCATACCTATCAACGAGGACAACAAATGTAAGTTCGGTGTCCTCGACATTGACGAATACCCACTAGACCTTGCCGCCATTGATCGGCGCTTGCGCGACCTCGAAGTCCCAGCCGTGGTCTGTCGCTCGAAGTCTGGTGGTGCACACATATACTTCTTCTTCACGGAGTTCATGAGCGCAGGGGAGTTCCGTGACAAGGCTTCGGAGATCGCCGCCTATGTTGGGTATGGTCGGTGTGAAATCTTCCCGAAGCAGGAGCAGGTTCTGCACGAACGTGGCGACGTTGGTAACTTTATCAACTTGCCGTACTTCGATGCAGAACAAACCCTGCGCCATGCAATCCTCGAGGATGGGTCTGCCGCCAGCCTCGAGGAGTTCCTTGATCTTGCCGACAGCCGTGCCATCACTCCGGAGGCTTTCGTCTCGCTTAACCTTCGGGGTTGTCGAAGACGAGTTCAAGGAATGGGCGCCCTGCCTGAACTGTATGTTCGGGCAGGGCATTCCCGAGGGCACCCGCAACACGGTGATGTTCGCCGCTGCGGTTGGGTGCAAGAAGGAACAGCCCGAGACATGGAAGCAACGACTCGAAGAGATCAACCAGCGGTTCTCTACCCCTCCGTTGCCGGCGTCCGAGATCGTCACGATCCAGAACCAGCATGACAAGAAGGACTACGGATTCCCGTGCGATCAGGAGCCGCTACGCAGCTTCTGCAACAAGACGCTGTGTAAGACCAAGAAGTTTGGTATCGGCGTCACAAGCATGGCTGTGGACGTTACAGGGCTATGTGTTGTGAAGTCCGAGCCGCCGGTCTGGTTCTGCGATGTAGGTGGCCGTCGTGTCGAATTGACAACCGACGATCTGCAAACACCACAGAAGTTTCAGAAGGCATGCATGGAACAGATTCACGTCATGCCCCCGATGATGAAGATGCAAGACTGGCAGACCATCGTCACCATGCTCATGGAAGACATGAACCACATCGATGTGCCGCATGAACTGACATACAAGGGCCAGTTCAACGAGCTTGTCGAGGCGTATTGTGATGGCCGGGTACAAGCACAGTCGGCAGAAGAGATCGCACTGGGCAAGCCGTACACCGACGAGGACGAGGGACTGACGTACTTCAAGCTCGAAGCGTTGATGAAGTTCCTGCGTAACCAGAAGTTCGACAGCTACAGCCGGGGTCAGATACAGGAGCGGCTGAAGGAACTGAACAACGGCGGGCAGGCAAACGGTCAGCGGCGGTTCAAGACAACGAAGGGCGACACCATGCCGATGCGCGTGTGGTGGGTGCCTGCCAAGTCTAACGAGGTCGAGATCCCGGCCATCGATGTAGTTGGAGAGGAGATTCCGTTTTGACCGCGACAACAATCTTCGGACCCCCAGGCACGGGCAAGACCACACGGCTGATCAACATCGTTCAGGAAGAACTGGACCGTGGAACGGCGCCCGACAAGATTGCTTTCGTGTCTTTCAGCAAGAAGGCCGCACAGGAAGCACGGGACCGTGCTGCGGAGAAGCTGGGCATCAACGAACAGCAGATGATCTGGTTCCGTACGCTGCACTCTTTCGCATTCCAGAACCTTGGCCTCAGTGGTCAGAAGGTCATGAAGGGTGCAGACTACAACAAGATCGGTGAGTTGCTGGGTCTGCCTATGCTGTCGTCCGCTTCTGTTCGCATGGACGATGGCATCCTGTTCTCGGCGGGTCAGTCCAAGGGCGACCAGTATCACGGCATCCTCCAGCTTGCTCGGGTAACCGGCAAGTCGATGGAGGAGATGTTCAACGAAAAGAACACAGACTACCGTCTGCACTTCCAGCAACTGAAGGTCATGGATCAGGTGATTCGTGACTACAAGAAGATGACCGACAAGGTGGACTTCGTGGATATGATCGAACAGTTCGTGATGCAGGGTAACTGTCCGCTGCTCGACGTGCTGATCGTGGACGAGGCTCAAGACTTGGTGCCACTCCAGTGGCGTATGGTGCATGAAGTGATGAAGCCGTGTGCCAAGCGCATCTACTTTGCCGGCGACGACGATCAGTGCATCTATTCGTGGATGGGTGTGAACGTCAACGACTTCTTGACCGCATCAGACGACAAGGTCGTGCTTGATAAATCCTACCGTTTGCCCTCGCAAGTGCATGGGCTGGCGGACAGTGTGGCAAAACGACTAGCCGTTCGGCAGCAAAAAGTTTGGTCCCCGGTCGAAGAAGGTGGTGCCGTCGTATGGCATCATGATATCCTCGATGTGGACCTACGAACTGGCGAATGGTTGATTCTTGCCCGTACGAATAACATCGCGAACAAGGTTGCGAACACCCTCAAGGAACAGGGATATCTGTTCTGGCGTGAGGGGCCAGGCTGGTCCATCTCCCCAAATGTTCTGAACGGAATCGAGGTGTGGTTGCGACTATGCAAAAATCAGTTTGTGTCCCCAGCGGACTTGAAGAGCTTCTCCAAACTTATCCAATCAACGGTCATCACCAAGTCTGGCCGACGCAAACTTACAAACCTCGACCCCGAAGCAACTTACAACCTCACCGATTTACAGAACCTGTGCGAGTTGACCGCGACTGCACAGACACCGTGGTACGAAGTGATCCGTGTGTCGGAGCAGGAGCGGATCTACATTACTTCTGTGCGGCGGATGGGCGAGTCTATCTTGTCGGGCAAGCCGAGGATTCGGATCTCGACGATCCACAAGGCGAAGGGTGGGGAGGCAGACAACGTCCTCCTCCTGCTTGAGTCCAGCCCTGTCATAACAAGATCCGAAGACACCGAAGGTGAGATTCGCACCTTCTATGTGGGCATGACTCGTGCCCGCAAACAGCTTCACCTTGTCGAGTCACACTCTAACCACAGGTTCGAACTATGAAAAACAGAGAGCATTTCCTGAAGCAGGCAGAAGAACTGATCAATGGACCGAGGGCCGAAGACTATGGACCGGCGCTCCTGAACCATGAACGGATTGCTACAATCTGGAACGTGCTGCTCCGTAAGAAACTGCTGGACAAGATTACGCCGACCGAAGTGGTTGCCATGATGGTTGGATTGAAGCTGGCTCGGCTTGCCGAGGACATGCACAAGGATGATTCGTGGACCGACATTATCGGCTACGCTGCGCTGGGTGGGGAGATCTCGAACGATGAAAGCTGATCTGTTCGACCTCGAAGAGGAGTGGTATCCGCCGTCATCTTTGCCGGACCTGACAAACTGTGAACGAATTGCGATTGACCTTGAAACCTGTGACCCGAACCTGCTGACCCTGGGTCCGGGTTGGTGCCGCAATGACGGCTATGTCATCGGGTTTGCAGTAGCTGCCGGCGACTTCGTTGGATACTTCCCGATCCGGCACCAAGGTGGTGGCAACATGCCAGAGAAAACTGTGGTCAACTGGTTAAAGAAGCAGCTTGCCACGCCGCACATCGAGAAGATCATGCACAACGCCATGTACGATCTGGGCTGGCTGCGCTGGGCTGGCATCGAGGTGCAGGGCAAGATCATCGACACGATGGTGGCGGCACCGCTGCTGAACGAGAACCGCCGCTGGTACAACCTGAACAGTCTGGCAGGCGAGTATCTCGGTGAATGGAAGAACGAGAAGATGCTGAAGGCTGCGGCATCGATGTATGGTGTCGATCCGAAGGGAGAGATGTGGAAGCTACACGCCTCGTTCGTGGGCAAGTATGCGGAGCAGGACGCTGCTGTTACACTGCGCCTATGGGACCGCCTTCGGGCTGACATTGACAAGGATGAAGTCAACAGCATCTTCGAGTTGGAGACTTCACTGATTCCACTGCTGCTCGACATGAAGTCGAAAGGTGTGCGTGTCGATGTGGACAAGGCACAGGATGTGCAGAAGGAATTGAAGCGTCGCGAGGATGCGTTACTTGAAGAAGTAAAGAAAGAGACCGGCGTCCTTGTGGAGCCGTGGGCCGCTGCATCCATAGCAAAGGCGTTCGACGCCCTTGGGTTGAACTACAACAGGACAGAAAAGTCGAATGCGCCAGCCTTTACAAAAGCATTTCTTGCGAACCACACTCACCCGGTGGCGCAGAAGATTGTACGACTGCGCGAGTTTAACAAGGCCAACACGACCTTTATTGAAACCATTCTTGAACATTCGCATAACGGTCGTATCCATTGTGATTTTCACCCTCTTCGTTCAGATGAAGGGGGCACAGTCACCGGACGATTTTCTTCGTCCAATCCGAACCTCCAACAAATCCCGGCCCGTGACCCCGAAATCAAAAAGATGATTCGGGGTCTCTTCATCCCGGAGGATGGAGAGAAGTGGGGCAGCTTTGACTACGCATCACAGGAGCCACGGTGGCTGGCACACTATTGCGCCACGCTGACCGGCGCCCGGCGAGATCCACAGATTGATGATGTGGTGCGAATGTATCACGAAGGCAATGCCGACTTCCACCAAATGGTGGCGGACATGGCGGGTGTGTCACGCAAGGAAGCCAAGACTGTGAACCTCGGCATCATGTACGGCATGGGCAAGAAGAAGCTGGCCGGCACCCTCGACATTCACCAAGGAGGACGCCGAGGGGCTGTTGCACAAGTATCATCAAAAGGTGCCCTTCGTGAAGGGCATGGCCGATCTGGCGATGAACCAAGCGATGGACAAGGGTGTGATCCGCACGTGGCTTGGTCGCAAGTGTCGGTTCGACATGTGGGAGCCGAAGGCATTCGGCTACAACCGTGCGCTGCCCCTCGAAGAGGCGGTGAAGGAGTACGGAGGCCGGGGCATGATTCGTCGTGCGTTTACCTACAAGGCACTGAATCGGCTGATCCAAGGGTCAAGTGCGGACCAAACCAAGAAGGCGATGGTGACGTGTTATGAAGAAGGACTGGTGCCGATGCTTACGGTTCACGACGAATTGTGTTTTAGCGTGAACTCTCGTGAACAATCCGACAAAATTGTCGATATCATGAAGAATTGTGTACCAGACTTGAAGGTGCCGTTCGACGTGGACGCCGAGCTTGGCGACAACTGGGGCGAGGTTGGGTAAAATTCGTTAAAATTTCCCAAGTAAAAGTCATTGAAAAGGAGAAGAAAGTTGAAGTGTTTTGCCTGCGGCGGTGACGTGATCTGGGGCGGTGACCACGACACCGAGGACATGGAAGACTACTTCATCGTCTCGAACCTACACTGCAAGGACTGCGGTGTGTTCTACCTCATGTATCATCCAACGCCTGAATCCGATGAGCCAGACGCATCGCCCGATTCGGAGTCTGTTTAGCCCACCTGGAGTCCAACATCTGGCGGCTGGCCTCGGCCCAGTCCCGATTATCGACCGCTGCTTTCATTTTTCGGAACTTCGAGAGCCGTGGACGACCGAGTTGGAAGCACATGTTCGCAATGCATAATTGTGCCTCTTCAGGTAAGTCGTTGAAATCGCTGTACAATAATTCGCAATCTCGTACAGTTCGTTGTATGTCCTCGTGGAATAGGTCATCGACGTGCTCCTGAGAGACCGTAGTGCCTACTTCGAACCCGTAAAGTTCGTCATCTTCGGTAATAAGGTGGCCGATACCCACGGTTTTGTACCCGAGATGGTCGAGATAGATTTCCAGCTTGCATCCTTCGTCGATGGCAAGCTCGTGTTGAAGCTGTTCTAGGTTCATGGTTACCTCCTACATGCAAAGATCTTCATACCGGGTGGTATGAAGACGGTGCTGACTCATGTCGCCCGTGTGTCGTGCACGTAGTAAGTGTAGCAGCCAACGAAACATTATCCAGTACCTCGTAATCTTTCAAACAACTCCCTGGTCCGTGGATCCTGGATCGTGGACTGCGCGGTTTGATTCGTCATGGGTTGTACGGGAGCCGTCGAGGGGAGATTACTGACGGCTCCCGTGTCCACGGGCGCCGGTGGAGGAGTCGTCGCCGTGGAAGTTTGTGTTTCTTGTGCGGGCATTTCAATCCGGAACACCGGGCGCTTGCGCTCTTCGACGCCTTCCGCAGTCAGCGGCCTGCGAAGATAGTCACGCCGGATCAGGTTCAACTCACGCTGCAAACCTCGACGGTCAAACTGACGGCCTACGCTACGGTAGAACGCAGTAATGTCGTTCATGATATCGCTGTCGATGTTCACCGGCTCGAAGCGGCCAACAAGAATCTTTTTGTACCCGGAGAAGCCAAACTCTTTCGCAGCCCGACGGATTTCCCTCTCATCCATGCCGAGCTTCTTCATGTTTTGGATCAGCTTGAAGCCGCGATTGTACACCCTGAACTTACGCTCGTTTTCCTGCCGATAGTTCTCGATGATGACGGATGGATCCTCGACGGTACGACCAAACGCACGAAGCTGACGGTTGAAGTTTCTCTGTGCCTGCACGGCAGATTCGTTGTGCGCGTATGTGCGATAACGGAAGGACGACTCCGGGGTAACCTTCTGTTCGCCGATGCCAGTGAAGTAGCGAAGGATCTCTTCTTCAAGCTGGCGAACATTACCTCGCTTGTCGAGACCTTCCGGCCCAAGCAGTGCGGCCCCAAGACGCCCCGGCACGAANAATTCAACGTCACCCGTGGTTGGCGAGACCTGTGCGATGCTCGTGAAGTCGGTAATGATCGTCGGCTGAAACGCCTCGAAGATGTGCGTCATGGACTTGGCGCCCACCTCACCCGGAGTATCCTCCGGGTTCCATACCTTGTTACCTGTCTTGGTAACACCGCCACGTGCTGTGACATCCAGCAGACGCTCGAAGATGATCGACTCTTCGGCGAAGGGCGAAGCAACCTCTGACAGGAACTGCCCCATCGCGTTTAGCGTGATGCTGCTGGCATCGAGGTCAAGCTCCTTGCCGTCGTTGATCGCATTGATCACACCCATGACCGGGCGGCGCAGATAGTCGTACGGATTGGTAAAGCTGTAGTCCACGTAACCTGTGATGTTGCCATCCTTGTCCACGGAGGTTGGGACAAGCGTACTGTTCTTGCTCCACGGAGGTGCGATTTCGCGCAGCGCGTCAAGCGTGTCTCGTGATAGATCGTTCAGGTACAGTGCTGTTTCCTGCACAGCCGGGCCGGCCACCATCGTGGTTGCAGCGAATCCGTTGAGCCGCCGCTTGCCGATGTCCCGCATACTGCGGCCTTGCTGCACCAGTGCTTGGTTACCCGCAGCCCGCCCCTCTTGGATCATCCGCGCACCCATCTGCACCTCATCGATGCCACGGTTCAGAGTGTTGAAGGACGTGCGGACAATCTCGGCAGGGAACGCGATGAAGTTACCAACTGGCAGGCGGCGCAANCCTTCGATGAACTGCGGCACCCGCTCGTAGTTTGGCACGGTGTTCTTCACAATGTCGGCGGCGTATGCGTTCAGACTNTTCGCACCCTGTGCCCGAGCGAAGTCTTCTGCGGCAGCAACGTCTCCGCCAAACGCATTGACCAGCTTGCTGCGCTCGAAGTCGAAGTTGTAAATCTTCCAGATGTCGTCACCACCTTGGTACAGATCCCTGGCGCGTTTATCGATAGACCCCAAGAACTGACCGGCGCGGCCTCGTGACTTTTTCTGCCCGAGGTTGACGCCGAACTGATCGACCTCGTCGGTGGACAGGCGAGACAGGCCATCCTCGATGGTTCTCTCAAGTTCGCGAAGCTGCGCTTGCGTACCCACGACGCCAAGCTCCTGCAACTCCCGGAAGAACGCTGCCCGATCCTCGGGCGAAGACTTGCGGATGTTCTCCAAAACAAGCGAAACGGACTCGAACACATTCGCGCCCCGGCCCACGTTACCCTGCGCCGCAGCGAAGAGAGCAGCCGAGGTGACGTTACGAATCTGCGTCATCGGGCTGTAAACAGTCTTGACCTTCTGTGTGAAACCCTTGCCAAGCAGGAAGGCACTCATCGCCATGTTCGACAGCGGGCTGAACTGTTTTGTGTTTCGAGTAAGATCGTTGTACACCGGCTTGCGGGCGAAAGTTCGTACTTCATTCGGAGCTTCTCTGCCTGCTGAAGTCAACGAACCAAACCCGCTGTCCACAAGCTCGACATAGTTTGCTCTATCAGCAAGTGACAGGCTCTCGTACACGTTGCCGTCGATGATGTCGTCGCCACCAACACGAGTGCCGTCGATGATCTGCCCCCGGCCCTGCCGTAGGAATCCGTAGAAGTCATCGAGTGCTACAGTTTCTGCAAGATCGCCCACCGTCCGGACGTAGGCTTCGACAGGATCGGTGACCTCACCAAGCAGCTTCTTCAGCACGTCCTCTTCGAGGCGACGTTGACGGAACATGTCTCGGCTCATCTTCTGCTTCGCAGTCCGGGACAACGTCTCGCTGTTGTCAAGGAAGCCAACACGAGTGCGGTAGCGATTTACGAAGGTGTCAACCACATCGTTGATCACGCGCTGTGTCACGGGTGCGTCGGCGGCAAGCTGGTTGCCAAGGTCTGCTTCGCTGACAATCTTGTTGTAGAGGTTCCGTGCAGTGTTGGGGTTTTCTCGCAAGAACGCGACAACCTCACGGCGGTTTTGTACGTACTCGTCCGAACGGAAGTATGCATCCGGGTCATCAAACACGCGGTACTTGCGGCGAAGATACTTGCCAAAGTTTTCTGTGATCTCGTCCCGCACCAACTGCGATACGTTCTGTGTGCCGTAATCACTGTTGACGATACGAGCGGACAAGTCGTCAATCTGCTGGCGCATCTTCAAGACAGACGCACGGGCGAACTCTGGGATTGCCTCGATCAGGTGCTCGGCGTTGTTCGGATCGAAGGCTTCACCTGTACGTGCTGCCCTCCGGATTGCGGCCCTGCGAACCTCGGCGCTGTTCAAGAAGTTCGCATCCTTGGTCAGGAACCCGTAGATCGAGTTCATAACCTCGACGCGGCTAAGTTCTCCGAACCCTTGCAGGTTTACAGTGTCCGCGCCCTTGAAGATCTTGTTTGTCTCTTTCTCAAGCTGCCGGATTGTGTACGCTGCGTTGTTGGCCTGCGAGTCGATGAAACCCTGGATCGCGGACCGGCGTTCAGCAGCCTCGGTCGTAAGATTACCACGGAAGCGAAGGCGGGCTTTGACCCCCTCGTACACATCCGAGATCGTTGTATCCGGGTCCGTGGCCGCACGACGGGTGATTGCACGGGGCACCGTCATGTTACCAATGTACTGCGCTGCCGCACTGTTGCCTGTTGCTTCAGCAATCTTTTGCAGTGCACCACGAGTCCCCGACGCCACCGGTGCCAAAACCTCGCCGGTTAACATTAGTCCGGGCTTGGCTACCAGTGCTGTTGTGCTGAGTAAGTAGGGGAATGCTGCTGCCAGTGCACCGGCTTCCGCACCGAGTCGGATCTTGTTGCGGAACCTGCGGCCAGCTTCAAGCCTGCCACTGAGACCGACATCCTTTTCGGTCATCGTCGGTCCACCGTCAACGAAATCCCCGATGGTGGTGACACCGTCGTCGGCGACGGCTGCGTCTACAAGCAGTGCGGCTCCGGCTTGCTGTGCCCGCAGCTTGGCTGTCTGCCCCGCTGTCAAACGTGCCGGCATCGGTCCAGCAGTAGCAACACGACCACGGCCCTGCTGACGAATAGCTTTCTCCAGCTTGCCGAGCTTGGAAATCTTGGAGACTGCGGCGACACCCACACCGCCCGGCAGCAAGAACTGTCCTGTCACATCACCGATAGTGCCCGCGATGCCAACAGGGTCGAGTCCGAGAGCCTCGCGAACATCGTCTCCAGCTTGGCTGATAGCACGAGTTGTGTTGGTATCGAACACGGAGTCAATGGCGATGCCCCCGAGTTCGGCGACACCTTGCACCGCCTTGGTGACACCAGACCCCAGACCTTCGGCAAACTCTTGCAGGGTGCCTTCTGATTCTACAGACGGATCAACGATACGATCACGAGCGACGAGCTTNTCTTCCCCCGAACCTGCCATCGCATCGGCGCGGCGACGAGCCTCCTCGTCCGTCATGTCGTCGGGAACTTCGATGAACCTCCCGTTGTGCTGGATAATTCTAGCCATTGGGCTAGTTTCCTACAGAAGTGGTTTGTACCCCAAGAATCTTTGCATCTTGCGGCGTCAGACTTCCGCCTGCGGCGGTCACCGCACCGGCAATCTGATCGCCAATCGGGTTACCTTCTGCAAGAGATGCCAGCAACGTAGCACCACCTGCCGATAGGTAGGCTGCAACAGATGGGCTGTGGCCCATCTTAATAAAGTCATCTCGACGGATTTCATAACCCTGCGGAGTGCTGGTCTTGCCGGGGTATACCATTTTGATCGCGTCATCTTGCGATACGCCATAGCTTTCCATAAGTACCTTGATCTGCTGTGACTTGTCCGGCAGATCGTTGATCTTCTCGAACAGGTCAGCAGCGATGTCGTATTTCTTGAGGAGCAGGGCTTGCGAAGCGGCTTCGTCTCGTGCCTCTTCGGCCATACCCATCTCAAGGCTTGCCAGCTTGAGCTTCTGCTCGGCAGCTTCTACCTCGCGAACGTCATCGCCGTAGCCACGGAAGGCTTCTTTCGCTGCCGTTCCAATGTTGGTCAACGCATAAGGCGACTGACCCGCAGCCATGTTCAGGAAGAACTCCATGATACGAAGATCGCGGCGGCTCTTCAGATCGGGCGCCTCGATGCCGTACTCTTCCAGCAGCTTCTTCGCCTCACCCACATACTCGCTTGTCTTCTTCTTCTTGCCCTCGGGAGTGGTGGTCTCCAGTATCTGCTTCAGTTCATCGAAGACGGTTTTTGGCTTATCGTCTTCCGGCGGCGCGTCGTCTCCCGGTAACCGGCTTTCTACGATATCTGACGGCAGCGCATCTGGCCTTCTGTTAACAGGCATCGGCTCGACAATATCCGTGTTGTCTTCCTCGCCGATGACCGGCGGTCCCCCTTGTGCACTGTTTTGAGGAGGCACCGTTGAAACAACCGGAGGCACAGCAGTGCTTGACGAGCTTCCTGTGTCTGGACCCGGTGCAGGATCCAGAGCACCCACAGATTCATCCGTGGACGGTGAGCCGCCGATCTGCGTGTTGGGACCAAGTACATATTGATTTAAGAAGTCTGTAAACCCGGCCATGCCCAGCCCAGTTGCCGGACCTTGATAGCCACCCGTCTGACGACGAACAGGTTCTTGTTCCGCAGCAGCCTGCATGATCCGTGGACCGGAGGCCAGGATTCCTTGTGGCATACGCGCCATACCGCGACGTTGCTGCGGGTTCATGAACATTCGACGATCAAGAGGATTACGCATCATCTGCCACTGTCCTACGAATTGAACAACCCGCCGTACAAGCCTGCACCAAGTAGACCGATGCCCTGAGACAACATGCTTGGCGGAGGTGTGTAGGTCTGGGTAGTTTGTTGTTGCAGTGCCGGGACGCCACGGAAAATGTCGCCCAAGAAGCCAAGTTGCTGGAATGGAAGCTGCTGTTGCGCCAGCGCGTTTGCCTGATCAACATTTAGACCTTGCTGTGCTTGCTGCTGTTGCAGGCCACCGATGCCTAGCAGTGTGTTGATGTCCTGGGTGCCCATCTGCTGGCCTTGCATACCAAGCTGCGCGATGCCGCCTGCCAATGTTTGCCCCAGTCCACCTGTAAGCTGTGCCTGACGAAGCTGCTGTGACGCTGCATCTTGCGCCAGCTTGGATGCCTGCGAGAACCCGGCGCTGCGAAGGCGCTCACCTGTACGAGCCTGTTGCTCGAGAGTGTTGCGTCCAATCTCACCTTGCAGCACGGCTGCGCGGCTGCCACCGAAGGCACCAGAACCAACTGCCTGCGCTGCTGCCTGCTGCTCTTGAATCTGTCCTTGACGACCGATATCGTCCTGTGCCCGTTGCACCACGTCATCGAGATACGGGTCCATGTATTCTTTGTATGCGTTCGGGTCCATACCCGCGCCAGCGGCGAGTGCCTGCGCTTGGCCCAGACCAGAAGTCAGAGCCTCTTTCGACTCTGTAAGAAACGGCTGATATGCGCCAACACCGCCAAGCGCACTTGTGATCGCCTTCTGCTGACCTTCCGAAAGTCCGGCAAGTTGCTGCTGGACAAACGGCATGGACAAACCCTTGCCGCCTTCCGACACAGGCTTGAACAGATTTTGCGCCGAGGTCAGAAGATCGGCAATATACTGCTCCTGAAACTCGGGCAGTCTGGTCGTCACTTGTTGAGATGCTACAGCCATTATGCTTGGGCCTCCAGTTCGGCCATCATATCATACATTCTGGCAGCGCCGATATCTCTATCTCCGCCACCGGCTCCACGGACAGCCGCTGCTGTCATTACAAACTCACCGTCGGACAAACGGGCGGGCACAGAATCAGATGTGCCGGTCCCTGGTCCGTTGACCTCTCCGCCGTGCATCATAGTAGCAATACCACCCTGAATCTCACGACGGTAATCTGCGAGGTCTTCTGCATCATTCAGCTGTACGATCCTGCCNTCTCGCATACGTGACGTAATCGCAAAATCCTTACCGACAGGCTCGGGGCGTTCCTCGAAGCTGTACTCCTGCCGCTGGCCCAAACCTCCGGCCAATGCCAGTGCGCCAAGTCCCATGCCAAGTTTTTGTGTGCCGGACAGACCACTGAAAAAACTGCCGATGCCGCCCATCGAGCCACCACCAAAACCAAAACCGACCATTGCCGGAATAGCAATCGGTGCAATCTTGCTGATGCTTTTTGTAATATTTCTAAACAGTCCCATCAGGTCACCACTTTTACAGTGCCGCTATCATTATACAGAGCACCGGTTTCTAGTCCAGATGCACTCGTCGGCAGGTCAGTCAGCGTAATCTTCGTGCCACGCAACTCGCCGGGGTTGCGCTCCTGCGAAATAAACAGTTCCAGCGCACGGGTCAGGTCAGCCATATACTGCTGCGTGTACTCGAACGGCGGTTCGGGTAGCCTTGGCGGTGCTATCTGGTTCGATGACACTAGCGCCTCCCGTCTGGTCGCAGGTCAATGCGTGGACTGCCCAGCTTCCACTTTGCACCCAACGCCTCGGACTCAACCCGCAATGCGAAGGAACGACCACGAGCACGAAGGTGCAACTGGTTTGTAAACGTCTCAACCGGGGAGCTTGCCGTGCGGATCGCGTCACCGGATGCTGTGTTGTCGAAACTTGCGCCCGGAAAGTTCCTAGCTTTGACCGTAAACGTGGCCTGCGGGCTGCTGAGATTTGTCGAACCATTGAACGTCAGGTCCGGAATCACGCGCCTAATATACGTGAACTGGTCGCCATCGCCAATGTCAATCGCTGCGGATTCGATGAAGGAGTTCATAGCAGTGCCGTCATCATCGTAACCAAACTCGTGGTTGTAAAGATACGAGGATCCGGCAGCAATCGGGAAGGTCCGTACACCACGGTCGATCCATGCAGTTCGGCTAAGATTACCAAAATACCAGACCTTCTCGCCGTAATTGTAGACTACGTAGCTGTCATTCTCTGCACTGGATGCAGACGGATAGAACCAAAAGACCTCCGAGAACTCGGAGTTGATGCCAGAGACAACCTTGTCAGCCTGCTCAAAGTTGAAGTCGAGGAAGACCTTGTCCTTCACGGTGCAAGGAAGCTGCTGCGTCTGACCAGCGTAGACATAGAAGTTATCGATTCCCATCCAAAACACAACGTCCTCGGTTGCAACGGCAGCGTTTGGACTCATAATCGTGATGTTCGAGGCAAGCTGCTGCAAGCCAAAGGTGAACGGCGGGCCAATGAAGCGCATGGTGTTGAGAGCAGTATCTGTCCACACCAAAATTTCACGCTTGGTTTCTACTGCCTGCATGAAGGTCGAGCCAGCACCCAGTTTCAGATCGCCCGCTGTATTAGTGGCCGCTGGATACCAAACAAGTGGATTTTCTTGATCAGAAAAGCGAATTAGCAGTGGGTCTTGTATGCCGTCACCTTGATTGGCAGACGCGCTGCTGTTCAGGCCGTCACAGCCGAATGCGATGACATGACGGTCTTGGTCGGAAACAAGCACCTGCTTGGCAATTTGCGGAACGCTGGTTTTCGTGCCGGTGCGTGTAGACAACTCGACCGCTGCGGNNGACAGGTTGTTTGTCTTGTCCCAATAATAGATGTTGTCGTCTCTNGCGTTGATNATTAGGTCTTCNCCAAANTTGTCNTGNGACCANANNCGNATCTGNTTNGTGGTGACAAGTCCNCCNGTTGCAGCTTCNCCCCANCCNAANTAATCGTTTTTTGTTTCTGAGTTNCCCTCGATNAGGATTACAGTGCTGCCATCGGCATGTGCCGAAGCATCCGTGCCTTGCTGACCGCGTGTCACCGTCAAGTCGTTGGTAGACACCGCAGTTACTTTAAGAATCTCGTCGCCGATTAAGATAAAATCATTGGCGACAATACCCGTGCCGCTGGTTACAGTAAGCGTTGTGTCTGAATTTGAGAACTGACCACCTTCGTTAATGGTGGTCTGCAAGGCACCGGAAGCAACGCCGCCCCATGTTCCTGCGCCCCAGCCTGTACCGCCAACAGATGTGTCCAGCCCGGTGTTGATCTGGTACTCGGCGGTAACGCTTGATCCACCACCCCCGGCAACCGTTGAGGTTGCAGCCGAAGATACCGTGATCTCGTAGTTGTTCGCGTCGATAACGCGAGTGATTTGAAACTCTGAATTAAGCGTGTCCGCAGAAACGCCGCCCACTGCGGTGGCACTGGCAAAAGTTACGGTATCGTTTTCAAAAGCACCGTGGCCTGTGTCGTTTACACCAACTGTGGTTGAGCCATCTGTCGTAGAGAACGGATTTGCGTCAATGGTAGCAGCAGCACTACGAATCGGCGTGATATCGCTAAGGCTTGTACCCTCTTCAATATAGTATTTTAGGTGGGTGCCAACGCCCAGATAGTTCGAGCCGTCGAGCGCAATCCAGTTGTGCAGCGCACGAGCAGAACCAAGATAGGTGCTGCTGGTGTATTTCTCCCAGCCACCCATTTTTTCTGGATAGCCGAAGCGGAACCTGATTTTATCACAGTCACGCCAACCACCTTCGTTGGAGTACGAGGTGACCTCTTGGTTTATACCGGGCCTAAATTGCAGCTTGGTCAGAGGCATTAGTTATCCGTCCCTGAAAAACCAGAAGTATCATAAGTACCTTCCCGACGAGTGCCGTTCACTGTTTGTAGAACAGAACTACGTTGAGAGTTACTGGTGGTCAGATTAGTCTGTGTGTGACCGTATTGTATGTATCGGTCGTTTTGCGGCTCCATGCTAGTAACTTTGTTGTTTGAGCCAAACCAATAGTACATTGTACCACTGCGTACTTCGCGGCAGACAGCGACAGAACGATTGTCGCGACTATGAGAAGCGACTTGGTTGTTATCGGTAAGTGTGTTGGTATTTGAGTAGTCATAGTTGCTTCCCGTAAGAGGAAACATAGAAGAAATATCAGTGCTGCCGGATCCCACGTTGAGATAGTCTACCTCATTGAACGTCCACGACAAGGTAAAGGTGTTACCACTGCGCTCTAGCTTAGAATTAAACCCGCTTCCCCCATAGTCAGAGTGCCGTATATCTGAGCCAGACGCACCGCCAAAACCGCCGATGTAGTTTATCTGCACCGAACCGTTGCCCTGCAACGCCGACACCAAATCATCTCTGGACCCCGCCGTAAAAGTCCCGCTACCCGTTACAGTGATACTGGTGGTGCTGTTGTTGTCTACGCCCTTGGAGCCGTTGGCATCAACGGTGCCGTTATTAATAAGTTCAAGCGTTCCACCAGCACCTGACGGATAAGTAAGCGCAGTGTTGTATGCGCCAGAGGCGCTTAACGTAACACCACTGTTAATAGTTATGCGCTTCTTGTAGTTTCCGGTGTAGTCATCNCCGAAAACATGGCTACTAGCATTTCGNTTGTTCGCGCTAGANGAATACACATACGCAAAAGCACGTTCTGAACCGTAGAAATTACTTAAAGTGATGGCCCCCGAGGACGGTACGTTTGGGGCTAGATCGGTAGCGTTGTTATTACTTGCCTTGGAGCGAACAATAGAGTTACCACCCGCAGAACCCTTGTACAGGCTTTGCAGGTCTATCTCGGCGCTACCGCCAACAAATTCAGCGCGAATATCACTTAATGATATAGCTCCAGAACTTTGTAATGCGCCCATTAGATCGTTCCATATGCTGTCACGTTACCCGTTACTTTAAGGTTGCCGCTCGTATCAAGTTCCATCTTAGCTGTGCCAGAGTAACTAATGATCAACTTGTTGGACGATACCGTAAACGTCCAATCGTTAGATGAATTGTCGAGTGTAAACTGCCCACCTTGCACAGTGCCGGTGCTGGTTATGTTGTTTGCGCCCGTGCTGATAGCTCCAGAAGACACTGCTCCTGACACCGTAAGGGTGCCGGTAGTGTTGATGTCACCAGTTCCAGTAATGTCATTAGAGTTTAGGTCAAGGTTGCCACCAAGTTGCGGGGATGTGTCGCCTACCAAATCAGAAGGTAGCTGACGAACTTGAGCACCAGAACCTGCGCCATCAGCGTAAAGCCAAGCCGCTGCCCCGGCAACAAGCGTGATGTTGCCACCAGATCCTTGCGTAAAGACCACACTTTGATTGGTGGTGTTATTGACAAGGTAGAGCTTGGCTTGATCATTCGGGCTGATTGTGACCGTATTTGTACCAGAGGGCGAACCCGCGAGGATGAGAACTTTGTAGTGGCCGTCGGACAACGAGCCATCGCTAGTGGTCAGCGTGTGTGTCGTGCCGGACAGCGTAATTGTACCGACGCCATTCAGGACGCGGTCGATAATATCAAAGTTCGTATTGGTGGTCGTGCCCCAGGTGCCCGACTGTTCACCGGATCCTGGCTTCTCGATACCACTGTTAGCTGTGTAGGTGGATGCCATTTACTTCACCATCTCTGTCCATGTTTCAGTTGTACCACCAACCGTGATTTCTGTCCACGAGTCCCCAGTGTGCGTAACCTCTACCCAGTTCTCGTTAGTAGCCCCAGCGTTGATCTGNTCCCACAGCAGCCGGCCATCTGTCGTCTGGTCGAAGGCGAAGATAACATCGTAGTCGCCAGAGAAGACGCCGATACCCGCCGACGTTTGCAGGAACGTGCTGCTCATGGTCTGGTCGGCTTCTTTCACGATGTTTGCCGCCGCCGTCTCTATAGAGTCGCCGATCTGTGTGGACAGACCCTTGGCAATCAAGTTGCCGTCGCTGGTCTGCGTAAAGTTACCAGACTGCTCGGACACACCGGACGCTGTGAAGTTCTGCGTTGTCGTCTGCGTAAAGTTAGCCGACTGCTCTGATACGCCAGAAGCAACAAGAAGACCGTCGGAGTCCTGATCAAACTGCGAGATCATGTCGGCGTCAGTTTGACGAACACGGGTTGCGTCCAGTGACTGCGAGAAGTTNGCNTCAACGGTCAGCACACCNGCAGCCGTACCGGCNGCAAANGCNGAGAANACCGCGTTNCCGCTCATGTCGAGCGATGCCGGTGAGATAAAGTTCTGTTCTGTTGTNTGCGTGAAGTTGGCGTCAAGCGTCTCCGCGCCGAGGATCATAATNCCCTGATCGGCGATNGCGCGTTCTGCAATGACGTTGACGCCGAACATTACACCGCTACTTCCGTTAAAGTAATTGTGGAAGCAACATTCACTTGGTGAGAATTAACGGGGTTTCCAATCCCATTGACAACCAGCTTACCCTCGGTGGCAATTCTGGAAGCGAAGTCTACGCTGTAGGTAATTGCTGAAGTGCCGGTTGTGGTATCCATGTAAGAATAATTAAATATGCTTATTAAGCCGCCACTCTGGTTATTATCATCAGAATTTTGTTCTATTCCATAAGCGGTATTTGAACTTCCACCGACAAGGTCAACCAAAACAGAACCGTCTTTCAGCAACCTTGGCTTGAACATATTAGCAAAAGAGTTACCATCCCGCACTGATGTGAATGGGATGCTAATTGTTATTAGAACCTTGCTACCGGAAATTTTAGGCGTAATAGCTTGGCTTAAATTTGTAGTCGCGTAACTCGTGCTGGTAGACTCGGCCCTCGTTCCTTGAGTTCCTGTAACAACCTGCAAAACAGAGCCTGAAAGATTTGATAAAATTCGGGCCTTACTCATGTCTTACTCCGGCTTCACAGGCCACACGACAGTGTCAAGGGACTGATAGGTGTCAGTGATGTCACGCAGCGCCTGACGGTAGTCCCGTCGTGCCTGTGACATGGTCAAATCCGAAGAGGCCCACCAATCTGTCTCGGCGATACGGCGGTTCCGCTCGGCACGAAGCAGCTTCAGCGGCTCGGCAGCATCAAGCTCTGCTTTCTTCGCAGAGACCGTGGTCCACGATACACCCCAGTTGTCGGGGTTGTCGGACTCGACAGCGGTGCCGTCATCATCCTCGCCGATGATCCGGCGGAACATGGCGTTGAACTCATCCTCCGTGGTTGGCTCACCACGAAGCACCCACTGTTCGTCAGGTATGAGGGCTACGATTGCGTCTGCTACTGTTGCCATGTCTAACCTATCAAATACATAAGAGCGTAACTGTGGTTTTCACCGTTATATACGGTTCGACTTCCACCAGATTGATTGAAAACCTCCATGTAATCATTAGCGGCCAAATCAATAATCTGAGTTACCGTAACAGAACGAGCCGCCGCGTCCCCACTTTGCACCAGTGCCGCTGATGACCCGTTTTTCTTGTGTTGCACTCTAATGGCTGTATTGCTGTCGTTAAAATACACAGTGCTGCTCATAAAATATAAACCCGCTACTGGGACAGTTAGCCTAGTGTTGCTGACTAAAGTGATCCCCTTTTGATAAGCAGATCCGGCAGCGGTTGAAAAATTCAGAGCGGTGGAGTTAGCCCACGTTATATTTCCATTGTCAGGACCATGCACAAAAATAGCTGGTGTTTCAGGTTTAAGCACACGACCAGACGAGTCAATCGACAGCGCAGTGTTCCCGTTAGTCGGGTCTTGGATTTCGGAGACCTTCAGTACGCTGCTCATTGGGCAATCTCCATTAACGTCATGGCATTACTCGACCCAGCATGATTTGCGAAAATATTGTTGGAGCTTTCTGAACGGGCATACCAAGTATATGTCACCTGACTTGTTGTCCCCGGTGTGTCTGAAACTGAAATATTAGCTTGCACCCAAAATCCGTTAGTTTCAGCCGTCCCCTTAAAACAAAGGCCGTAGGTGTTCCCGCCGGACAAGTCCACGTTACTTTGACCGGAGACAATGCGGAAAATAGTGTTTTCAATCTGTCCACCAGAGTCATGCTGCATTCCAACATGAGCAATAATCAAAATCTTGCTGTCACTGTATTTGGGCGTGATTGACAGGGATGGGAGATTGCCTGCACTTGTTACATAACTACCAGACGAGGTTTGAAAATGGCTGTTGCTATTGTCGAGATAAGTTTGCACCTGCACAACATGCCCCGGAATTTTGATGCCGTTGCCGCTGGTCTTCTCGTTGATGGTGTCTACGAATAGTGTACTCATGTCAGCCTACCAAGTGTCCGCTAAAGTGAGTGAAGTTCAGGTTTGTGTGGACATCCCCCTCATCTCTTCGGATGTCGATAACATCATTCGCGGCACAGTTCATTAAAATGGTGGTGCAACCACACTCGTTGTTTGCACCTTCGACACGATGCCCGTAGGCGTACAGAGTGCCATTCTTGTGGATGGCCGCTCTAGAGATAGTGCCATTCACGGTGTAATGGCTGAAAGAAAAGCTGTAGACGCCTGCCACCGGACAAGTAAACGCTTTGTCGGTAGTGCTGTAATTCCCGCCTATGTCGAACAGTTCTTTATTGTAATTGATAACGCCAGATGTCTGATTGTTGATGCCTGTTGTTGTCGCGCTGAAAGCCGGGACCGCAGGTAGTTTTACGCGACCCGTCGAGTCAATCGTCAAGGCATCCGTCGTACTGCCATTCGCCCTAATCTTGTCTACATTCAGAATCGAAGCCATACGCGCCTCA
>FUFK010043399.1_pt1 | contig 25963 bp, 29 predicted proteins | sample 1021851 | NCBI WGS metagenome assembly FUFK01 (sample SAMEA51879418, study PRJEB19060) | metagenome | reverse complement strand
TTCTTTTTTAAAAAAATTTGAGTCTCTGACAGGTGTTTCTTTGACAATTAGAGGTTTACAACTTGAAATGAACGGTGTAAAGCCGAATCTTGAAAAAGCATCTGCACTAGTTGAGCTGACTAGACCTATCTGGGAGCAAGGATTAGAGGTCCCCGAGGTAGATCTCAAAGCTGCGCTGAGTTCCCTGAATATGGGAGAATCCTCTTCCCATGCTGAATTAGGAAAAAAGGTTCTTGCACGATCTAAAGAAGGAAGATTTTTAAGACCGAGGACTATTCGTCAAAAAGAATATGTAGAGTCAATTGAGAACTATGAATTAACTTTTGGGATTGGGCCGGCAGGAACTGGTAAAACATTCTTGGCAACAGTTTGCGCCGCTAGATTACTCAATGAGAAGAAAATTGATAAGATTGTTCTAACCAGGCCAGCAGTTGAAGCTGGGGAAAATTTGGGATTTTTGCCAGGAGATTTGCAGCAAAAAGTAGATCCATATTTGAGGCCTTTATTAGATTCTTTACATAGTATTTTTGGGTTTGAAAAAACGAATTCATTAATTGATAAGGGAATAATTGAAGTTGCACCCTTAGCGTTTATGAGAGGTAGAACATTAGAAAATTCTCTTGTTATTTTAGATGAAGCCCAGAATACTACCTCTTCTCAAATGAGAATGTTCTTAACTAGGTTAGGAGAGAGGTCAAAAATGGTCATAAATGGAGATATTACACAAATCGATTTAAAAAATGAACAAATTAGCGGTCTTGTCGAGGCATCTAGGGTTTTTAATGATGTGGAAGGTATTAAATTTTGTTATTTAACTGTAGATGACGTGGTTCGTCATCCTTTAGTTCAGAAAATTATCAAAGCTTATGAAAAAATATAACTTGGGAGATCCGCACCCTTAAATTTTAAAAATGGACTAGAATATATAAATAGTATCTTAAAAAAATGCCAGCAAGTAGTAATTTCAATCAAGCTATTCGTGAAGCTCAGTCCAGTGCAATTGTTGGACCAAACGTTGTTCAAAAAGCCCTTCCTTATGTTGGAGGTGGAATGGTTTTGACATCTTTAGGAGTGTTAGCGGGTATATCCTTAATTGCAACAAATCCTTTACTTTTTCAACCTCTATCAATAGTCGCGTTTATAGCTGAACTGGTTTTATTTTTTGTTGCTACAAGTGCAGCAAACAATGCAAATAACTCTAAAGCCCTCCCATTATTAACTGCATTTAGTTTATTAACCGGCTTTACCTTGAGCGGTATAGTTGCTTTGGCAATTGGAACAATTGGAATTGGTTCTGTTGGTACGGCTGCTTTAGCTACAGGAATAACTTTTGTGATCGCCTCTTATACAGGCCAAAGGATGAGCGATAGTGTAGGCCAAGCACTTAGTGGAGTTGTTGGTCTCGGCTTAATTGGATTACTAATTGCTATGTTCGTTCAATTAATAGGTGGGTTTTTTGCCCCAGGAGTATTTGGAGGTTCAGGGCTAGAGTTGATCATTGCAGGATTCGGTACTGTTCTATTTGTTGCCATGTCATTCGTAGATTTCTATACAATGCCCAGGAGATATAATGATGATCAATATCTTGCAGGGGCTTTAGGTATGTATTTGACTTACATAAACCTTTTTGTATTTATACTTAGATTGATGATTGCTCTGCAAGGCGGTGGCAGAAGAGACTAGTTAATCAATATTTTATTTTGATGAAAGCGTAGTTTTTAAAACTACGCTTTTTTTATTGCGCAATATCAAAAATTTGGTCTTTAATAAATGCCTTTTGCTGATCATCATATTTTGTTTTATTATCAAATCCATTTCCAAGACTATCCAAGTCTTCAATAACTTTATTAATAAAAGTTACAACTAACTTAGTTTCTAGGATCTTTAGAATGCCTTTGCATCTATCTGCTATATTTTGCGATGTTTGTTTGAGTTCAAAATCCTCATTTCTCTCATGAATAATAATTTGAGCAGAACTCATTATCAAATTTTTTATAACTATTTCTACTACATCATTCCCTTTCTCAACCAACATGAAAATTATTGAGTAAGGAAGTTTATCTAATAAGTAACAATCTGCATCAGACAAAGCATATGCAAAAAATCCTCTAAGTCCATTTCTCGTATTAATTAATTCAGAGATCCTGTCTGCTAAAACCTCATCGCTGAGAAGGTCTTCTCCCCACTCTTTACACCATTTTGCTGAAATATTAATTGCTTGCATAAAAGATGTTTCTTTTAAATTTATAGCTTTTTTTTTCATTTTTGATCAGAATTTTATTATGGATACAATAAATGACTTTGGATAATTATAGATCTGGTTTTGTAACTTTACTAGGAAGACCAAATGTTGGTAAATCTACTTTAGTAAATAAGTTGATAGGAGAAAAAATAACAATAACTTCTTCAGTTGCTCAGACTACCAGAAATAAATTAAAAGGAATACTTACCCTAAAAAATGGCCAAATAATTTTTGTAGATACACCTGGTATTCATAAACCTCATCATCGCTTGGGCGAAATACTTGTTAGAAATGCAAAAACAGCAATAAATGGAGTGGATATAGTTCTTTTTGTTCTTGATTCAAGCGAGAAACCTGGTAGAGGAGATGAATATATAAAAGATTTTTTATTATCAAACTATGTTGAATTTATTGTGGTATTAAATAAATGGGATTTAGTCAATAATGAATTTAAAAAATTACGTTTAGATCAGTATAGAAACTTTCTTGGAAATGATAAAAATTTTTATACTGTAAGTGCATCTCGAGGAGAAGGCTGTTTGGAATTAATTGATAAGGTTCTAACTTTTCTTCCAGGGGGACCTAAACTTTATGAAGAGGATATAATATGTGATCAACCTTTAAGTAATTTATTTTCAGATTTAGTTCGAGAGCAAGTATTAATAAATACAAGAGAAGAAATCCCTCATAGCGTAGCCGTTAAAATTGAGCAGATCAAAGAAATGAAAAGAAAAAATGGCAAACCTATTACAGGGATATTGGCTACTATTATTGTTGAAAGATCAAGTCAAAAAGGGATTCTGATTGGAAAAAAAGGGTCAATGTTGAAACTGATTGGTCAGTCGGCGAGATCTAATATTTCGAAATTGATTAATGGACCGGTTCATCTTGAATTATTTGTAAAAGTTGTATCAAACTGGAGAAAAAAAGAAGCAAGATTAATTGAGTTTGGTTACGAGGAGGATCTCTAAGTGGGCAGTTTTAATTTTGATGTAATTACTTTATTCCCAAAAGCCTTTGAATTGCTAGACAATTTAGGTGTCATAACAAGAGCATTAGAGAAGAATCTTATTAGGGTTAATTTACATAATTTACGAGAATTTGGAGAGGGTTCCTATAAGCAGGTAGATGATAAGCCTTACGGAGGAGGTGCAGGAATGGTTTTGAAGCCTGAACCGATATATAGGGCGCATGAATCAATAATTAAATCGTCTAAAAGTAAAACCTTATTAATGACTCCTCAAGGTAGAGTTCTTAAGCAAAAAGATCTTTTAGAATGGTCGAATCTTGATCAAATAATTATTATTTGTGGACAGTATGAAGGCTTTGATGAAAGGGTAAGACACTTGGCTGATGAAGAAATATCCTTAGGAGATTATGTTCTATCTGGGGGTGAAATTCCTGCAATGTCGATAATTAACGGTTTGACAAGATTGTTACCAGGAACTCTTGGAGATCCTGAATCTCTTTTAAATGAGAGTCATAATTGCCCATTGCTTGAATATCCACAATATACTAGACCATTTGTTTTTAAAGAAATGAAAGTTCCAGATATTTTAGTTAGTGGAAATCATAAGGAGATTAAATTATGGAGAATGCAAAAAAGTGTTGAAAGAACTTTGGAGAGAAGAGACGACTTAATCAAATCAAAAAAAAATCTAACATCGTTAAATACTCAAAGAGTCAAGCAAGAATCTGAAGAATTTTTTAAATCGAATTTTGAAGATGATTATGGCTTTTACCCTAATTGGTAGAAAGTAAACGTTTTTAATCTCAATAAAGGATTTTTCTAGGTCCCATGAGGTATATTTTTAAGCTGCTCAAAAGTATCAGCTGTATACCATTTTTTTGGATATACATTACTGCAATAAAGCTGATTTTTGATTATTAATTGTGACCAAATATCATAAAAATTATCAACAGGTTTTATTAGTCTATTAACCTTTGATGGATTAATAACTTGAATCCCTGAACAGTATAGATCTGATTTTTTATTTCTACTTAGTGATTTAATTTTATTATCTTCCTGAAAAATATAGTCTCCCTCAATGCCCTCAATTGGTTCAACGGGAACAATCATGCATGCAGGTGAACCAAAATTAAAATACTCACTTGAAATCATCTCAAAATCAAGTTGTGTAATATTGTCACAGGTTAATAAAAATATGGGCTCGTCTAATTTCATCATTAATGTGTTAAATATCCACCAGCCGTTATCTTTACCAGATGTATCGAAGAGACCACTTACTCCAATATCAATTGCATGCTTAGCTAAAATTGCGCCTTTGTAACCAACTGTTATGTAAATGTATTTAACTTTAAGTTTTAATCTTTTTATCCCGTTGGCGATTAATGTGGATCCGTCATAAGGCGCCATGGCTTTTGGTAAACTATTTGTAAATGGGATCATCCTGGAGCCTCTCCCTGCCGCCATTATTAATGCGTAATTAATTACTGGTCTCATTAGTCTTCTTTAGAAATTGGCTGAGAAATTAAATTAATAATTTCATCTTCATTGAGCCTTTCAGCATTCGCGCTTGATAATGTACCTTTTATGGGATTATTGACCTTTTCATTAAATGATATTAAGTAATGAGTTTTTTGATTATAAGTAATTTCTCGTGTATAGGGTAACTCTAGTTCCCCAATCAAATACTCATCATCTCTTTCGCCAGGTCTTCCTGAAATATTTTTAAATGAACCTCCATTTATTTTTACCCATACTTTTAAAATATTTTCTAATTTGGCAGATTTCATTTTTAGAGATAACACTTTACCCGACACATTCTCCAAATTATTTAGACTTGTCTGTATAAGTTCCACTGCTTCGTTAATGGAGAAGAAAAACCTCGTCATATTTGGACCAGTTGTTCCTATAATCCCATCTTTTTCATGCATTTCTTTCCAGATAGGAAAAACTGATCCAGTACTCCATGCAACATTTCCGTAACGAACACAAGTAAATTTAGTATTATGTTTACCATTTAAACCAGTAAAAGTTCGCTCCATAATTGCTTTGCTAAGTCCATATATATTTCTTACTGGTGGTGTGGCTTTATCCGTAGAAACCCCAATCACCCCAGATACTCCTGTCTCAACAGATACACGCGCAACATTTTGCGATCCTACAACATTTACGTCTATACATTCCATTGGAAAAGTTTCAGCAAGATCAACAAACTTTGTTGCGGCTGCATGAATAACAAAATCGGGCTTATATTGATAAAAGGTATCTCGGATGCTTTCAATATTACAAATATCCATTGGAGCAACTTTACATCTAGTAATTTGCTTAGCAATCATATTTTGTTTATTATTTCTCCCTGTAAGAATTACATTGTAATTTTCTGATAATGTCTTACCCAAATGTCTGCCAAGAAATCCAGTTCCTCCAGTGACTAATAATGTTGGCCTCATTTGTATAAACCTTTCTATAAGTGATTGTACTTTATAGCTTCTTGTGGGAGATAAAAGAATGTAGTTTTTGAGCTAAATAATAAAAAGTTTAAAGCTGAGTTTGATTTACGAAGATGAAGATCCTATCAGTATATTTTTAAGAATAAGATTTTTAAAATAAAAAAATTTTGAAAAACCTAAATTTGTTTTAAATTTTTAAATCAATTTTGATCAAATAACTTTTACGCAGTTTGGTAAATTATAATTAACTATATTGTTGGGTTTTAATTGGATAAAAAATTAAAATTAAGATGCAATTTAATTCTAATTAGTTATTTAAAAGTCTTTATCAAATCTATATCTAACATATTCGGGAGGATAAAGAGCAAAATACTTTTAGAAATAGATATCTTTTTCTATTTAAAAAATGGAAAAAGAATTTTGTATTTTTTTGAAAAAAAACAAAACAAAAAAAGAAAGATTTACGCTTCTTTTACCCAAACATATGGAAATGAACGAAGTCTTGAGATCAAACTTTTAAAATATGATCATATTGGTAGATATATGAGAGATAAATGCAAATATATAGTCTTTTCATTTAGAGATTGTTCTGAAAGTTCACGAAAAAATTCAATCAAGTTTTTAGAAGAAATTTTCCCTAAAGAAAAACTTGTATTTATAGTCAATAACTCAGTTACATATAAAGAATCTCTCTTGGGAAGTTTTAGAAAAATTAAGTCCTTAGGAGTAACAGATATTGTTTTAATGCAAGATGATATGTATGGATTAAATAATTTAATAAATAAAGATTATCAAGAAATTATTGATTCAATTTTTTCGGGATATAATTCCCTTCAATTAAAGTGGTTGCATTTGCATCGATCTGAAACGCTTAATCCAGATAAATTTAGTCTTGAAGAAGTCAAAATTGGTAGAATTAAATTTTATAAATACTGCACTAAAGATTTCAAAAAATACACTAATCTTTATTCGTGGGATGATGGGACTTTCATTGCTGATATAGAATTTCTTTTAGAGTTATATCTAAATATTGGTACATATGTCAGTAATAGCCCTTGGCTTACCGAATATCTAATTAAACAACTTATGGATAAATATAAATTCGCCAGATATGGAATAAACGAGCATCTTTTTGATTCTGCTCTGATACATGGAAGACACACAGTAGCTTCAGAATATTTATCAAACCACTTATTTCAATTTTTCCCCAATGATTCAAATAAGAGTGAATTTGTTTCTTTAATAAAGAAAAGTTTATAAGTTAATGATTATTTTGTTGGTAAAATATTGTATGAGGATTTATTTCTATCTTTAAATGTTAGGTGAAATATACATACGATATTGCATCCTAGTAAAAGGTAATTACTTTGCAATACTTGAAAACCTCTAGTATGAAAAAAAGAACTCCGCAATTCCGCATTGGTAATGGATACGATATCCACAGGCTAAAAATAGGAAGAAATTTAATTATTGGAGGTGTTAAATTAAAACATCCCGACAACTTAGGTTTAGATGGTCATAGTGACGCTGATGTTTTAACTCACTCAATAATGGATGCATTATTGGGAGCGCTTTCTTTAGGAGATATTGGAAAATATTTTCCTCCATCAGACCAAAAGTGGAAAAATGCTGACAGTTTATCTTTGTTGACACAGGTTGTCGAATTAATAAGAAAAAAGGGCTGGGAGATTAACAATATTGATACTGTTATTGTTGCCGAAAGACCAAAAATAAAACCTTGTGTAGAATTAATGAAGGAAAATATTTCCAATACGATAGGAATTGATGTTGAATCTATTGGTATAAAAGCAACAACTAATGAAAAATTAGGACCCGAAGGAAGAGAAGAGGGTATTAGTTGCTATGCGATAGTATTACTTGAGAAAAAATGAAAAAAACATTTAACTTAAGAGACAAATTTATGAAATTTCTTATTTTTTTTATTTTATTTATTTATTTCTCTTGTCTTAATAATCAATTGGTTTTTGCTCTAAATATGGAAAATAATCAAAGCACATTAATCACAGAGGAACTGAGACTCAGAGTCCCCCTGAAATATAAGGATACATGGTTAGAGGCTGAAATGAATATTTGGGATCCTTGGTTATCTACTCAAGAGGGATTTTTGGGAAGACAAATTTTTTGGGATAAGGATACAGAGCAGGCTTTGATATTAGTCAATTGGGAAAATAAAAAATTGTGGAAAAATATACCAATCCAAGAAGTTCAAAAAATCCAAGAAAAATTTGAAGAAAAGGTCAAAGATTCTCTTGATTTAGAAAACAATCCTTTTAAATTAATCCATGAGGGTGAACTATATAAACAAGCATGACTATTGATATCAGATTTGATTTTAGTAGAAGAGAAAGGATTGGATTGATTGAAGCAATCTGGGGTGCTGATAAAAGTATAGATCAACTAAAACGAATATCTAAGGAAGTTTTAAATAAAAAAGAACTCGTATTTATCACTAGAATTTCAAAAGAGAAAGCTATCCATTTGTTGGAAATTTATAAAAATGCAAAATTTTATGAGGAAGCTAATTGTTTAATTATTGGAGAAAATTTAAAAAAGATTATTACTGATAAGAAAGTGGCAATTATTTCAGGAGGATCGAGTGATTTTGGGGTAACTCTTGAAGCAAAATTAACGTTAGAAAATTATGGAGTAAAGTGCGCATCGTTTTTAGATGTGGGAGTTGCTGGAATTCATCGCTTATTAAACCAACTAGAAGAAATTGATAAATATGATGTTCTTATAGTTTGTGCAGGTATGGAAGGGGCGCTTGCAACAGTAATTGGAGGTTTATTGCCACACCCCATCATAGCTGTACCCGTTTCAGTTGGTTATGGAGTGAGCAAAAATGGACAGGCTGCTTTAAATAGTATGTTATCAAGTTGTTCTCCAGGTATTTCTGTTATGAATATAGATAATGGTTATGGAGCTGCGATTGCTGCAATAAGGATCCTGAGGACTATTTCCTAAGTTTTTAAATTATTTTTTTCAATCTCTAGTAAATTTTCAATCCATAAATTTAATTGTTTTGACAAAGTACCCTCTTCTCTCATTTGTATAGCTTTTAACAAAACTTGAGAGTTAACCCACTCAGGAAATCTTCTGGTCATTTATTTTTTTTATCGTAAACATAATTTGGTACATATATTTGGAAAAACAAGATCTTGGTAACAATTTTAATTCTTATTGGTCTAATTTCGAACCTAATCTAGATAACTCTGAAGAATTATCTTCATTTTCCACATTCTTTAATCTTTCAATTAATTCAAATAAATCTTTTTGAGCCAACTCTCCATTTGACTCCCACTTTAAGGAACTTGAATTATGGTTCGGATCTTTTTTCATTTATAGTATTTAGTAATAAAAATATAAAATGAAAACTCAAAAATTTGGGGTTTTGTTTCAAACTTAAAGTTAAGAGATTATGAAGATTTCAATTTGCATTATTTAATTTTCTCCTTCTACCCTCCTCCAACTATAGAAACAATTTCTAGACTGTCACCTTCTTTCAAGCAAACATCATCCCATTTCTTTGAATTAATTATTAAATTATTTAATTCAACCACTACTGAATTAGATTTATACCCCAGTAGATTTAATGTTTTAGATAAAACTGCATCTGAATTGATAAGTTCTAATTCTTTTTCTTGGCCATTAACTTTGATCTTCATTAGATAATTCTTTTAGGATCATAATAACCTCTCTTCTGGGATTTTTAGAATTCATTATTTCTGAAATTAATGCGATTTTTTTTAAACCAGATTTTTTTAGAGTTGGGATATTAGTTTTGTTTATCCCTCCAATTGCAAACCATGGAATTTTCAAATCTTTTGTTAAAGATTTAATTCTTCCTACTCCCAGTGGCTTTTTATCATTTTTTGTTTGAGTTTTAAATACTGGCCCAACCCCAATGTAGTCACAGCCATCTTTTATCCCATTGGCAATATCAGTTTCATTATTTGCGCTAATACCAATTATTTTTGAGTTACCTAATAATCTTCTTGCTGTCTTTAAATCCAAATCAGTTTGTCCAAGATGAATTCCATCTGCATTAGATGCAAGAGCAATATCAACTCTGTCATTTACTATAAATAAAGCATTATTTTTTTTACATAAGCTTTTTATTTTAATTGCTTCTTCAATATGGTCCTTATCATTCCCAGTTTTAAATCTATACTGTACAATTTTGGCCCCTCCAGTTAATATCTCTTCAACCTTTTCTAATAAGTTTTCCTTGCAGTCAGTAATTGTGTAGAGATCATTATTCTCTAATATTCCTATTCGATTTTTGTGTTTGCTTAAATTTAATAATTCAATCTCTAAGGTATAAATTTCATATCTAATCTCGGATGCGATTTTTGAAAGTTCTTTATTATTTACCCGAGAATATTCCTCTATAACCCTCAATGCCTCTTGAACTCTTGCGGAATTTGCACTTATTATTTGGGAAGGAGTTTTTCTTCCAATTTGTTCTTTGTGAGCTAATCCTTGACATTGATCTTCAATAAAATTTCTTGATGTCTTATAAATTTCAAGATGATTTTTGCCTAAAATTTGTCTAAAGTTTTTTAATTTACTCACCAAATTTCTATCCGCTAATCCAAACCTTGCCCAGTCTTCAAGTACTCTTAAACCTTCCCTGGCTCTGTCTAAATTAGCGTCAATAATTTGAGAAATGCATAAATTATCTAGCTCTTTTATGTTTGAATTTTGCATTTTTGTTATATTTTTAATTTTTTAAGAATTTGGAGAGCATATTCTTTATCTATCTTAATTTGATTAGATAGCTCTTCAATATTTTTAAATTTGATTTGTGACCTTAATCTTTGAATAGGTTCTACTGTGAGATTAAAATCGTAGAGGTTAATTTCCTCATTAATTATATGAACTTCAACCGATGAAGGTAAAATAGGATCAATTGTTGGTTGACTGCCAAGGTTCATTATTGAGAAAAGTTTATTTGGGTAATTTTCTATAGTTGTCCAAGCTGCATAGACACCTTCGCCTGGTAAAAATTTGCGTCCATCTATAGAGAGATTAGCCGTGGGAAATCCTAGCTTTTTGCCAAGGCCCTTACCCTTGATAACTTTTCCTGAAAAACTATATGGTCTCTTAAGAATCTCAGAAGCCTTCTTTAAATCACTTTTTTGTAATAAATCTCTCACTCTGCTACTGCTAATCCTTCCTTCTGCATCTTCTAAAACTGAAATGATATTTAATCTTATATCTTTATCTTTTACAGCATTTTTGATCGTATTAACATCTCCACTTCTATTGGATCCGAATCTAAAGTTAGCACCAACAGAAATATTTTTCGCTTGTAACCTATTTATTAAAATATCATTTATGAAGCTTTCTGCGCTTAACTTTGAAAGTTCTTTATCAAATGGAATTAAAACCAATTGTTTTATCCCGAGATTTTCAAGGATAGGAAGCTTTTCTTTCGGAAGATCAAGTCTTAGACGTGTTTCTTTATATAAAACCTCCCTTGGATGTGGCCAGAAGCTAGCAATTGTTGGGGTGTAATCTTTTTCTTTGATAACACTTTCTATTAATTTTCTATGGCCAGCATGCAAACCATCAAAACTACCAATAGCTAATGATGTAGGGTTTTTAACTTCAGATGGTGATATTAAGGAGATCACAAGATAATGTGCAATTTCATGAATTAGATGGCAAATTTGAATAGAATATTAATTATTCAATACAAATGAATGTCTGACAAAATTGATTTTCAATCGCTTTCATTTGGAATGCGGCGCATAGGATGGATACGCTTTTGGGTTCAATCCATTTTAGGTGTTGTTGTGGCAGCAGTTTTACTTTTTTCAAATGTTGTAAATAAAAATGAAGGTCAGCTTGGACTAACCCCTGGACTTTCAATTACAACTATATCTTTAATTTTACTACTTTTTAGTCTATGGCAAGGTTGGTTAATAGTCAGAACTGGGAGGGCTATAGGGAGTAATGCTCGACCCTCTCGGGGGCAAACAAGCAAATTAATAAAAAGAGGACTTGTTAATGATTTGTTTGGAGTTTTGTTTGGATTAATTGGTTATCAAGCACTTATGGGTGCCCTTTTTATACAAGCTTCTTCCCAAACAACAGGTCAACTTATTACTGCAACATCTGATATACCAATTACTGGACTTGAAATTTTATCTGTCCTCAGTAATACACAAGTTATTGCTGCTCATTTCTTTGGACTTTGTTTTTCTTTATGGTTACTAAGAATGATCTATAAATGAATTATTGATTTTTGGTAGTTTATCTAAACTCCCCCTCCAAAACAAGTCTGGTTCCAAAGGTGTAAGAGATATTTTATTATTTTGTATCTCTGAGACGTCGCTAGGCCAATTTCTAGGGCCATAACCTTTTGATTTGAGATCTAGAACTGCTTCGCCAGCTAACCAGTAATAATCATCACCTCGAGGATCCTCTCTTTTAGAAAATTGATTTTTATATTTCCTAATTGATAACCTTGTCCATGAAAACTCTTTTATTTCATTTTTTTCACAAGGAGGAATATTTAAATTTAAAAGAAGCGAAGGTGGCCAGAAATTTTTAACTGCTTGTTCGGCAATATTTATAGCAATATCTCCCGCAAATTCAAAATTCTTCCATTTAAAACTTGCAACACTNATTGCCATTGAAGGAACATTTTCTAATGTGCCTTCCATCGCCGCGGCAACTGTTCCAGAACAAAAGATATCTGTTCCTAGATTTGGCCCATGATTTATTCCTGAGAGAACTAGATCTGGTTTTTTATCTAATAATTCTGATAATGCTAGCTTTATACAATCAGCTGGAGTACCTGAACATCCCCAAGCTTTAATACCTTTTTCAAACAATTCATCGGCTCTTTCAACTCTGAGTGGCGAAAGGAGTGTAAGGCCATGCCCGGTTGCCGATCTCTCTTGGTCAGGGCAAACGACCATAACATTATGCCCTTTTTTATGGGCAGATTTAGCTAAAGCTCTTATCCCTTCGGCAAAAACCCCATCATCATTGCTAATCAATATATTTAACGGTTTCATTAATTAATAGATTTTATTTATGGGCGATATTTAAGTAAAATATTAATATACTTATTTTTACTATATCAGTGAGTGAAATTGAATCTTTAAGTCAGATTGAGAGAAGACTGAATGAGCTCTCCATATCAGCCAAAAATAATATAAAAAATGCTATAACCCATCCTGAATTAGATCAATTAAGGATTTCTTTGTTAGGGAAAAAAGGGGAGTTATCATTAATACTTAAAACGATGGGTAAATTGTCTTCTGCCGATAGACCAATAGTTGGACAGAATGCAAACTTGATAAAATTAAAGCTACAAGAATTGATAAATGAAAGAAAAACTCAACTTACTAAAGAGGCAATTGATCAACAGATCAAAGATGAGAAATTAGATGTAACAATACCTTCTATAGGAACACTTTCCGGAAATAGACATCCCTTGAATTCAACTCAAGATGAGATTATTGATATTTTTTGTGGTTTAGGTTACTCTGTCGAAAGTGGACCCGAAATTGAATCTGATTTTTATAATTTTGAATCACTTAATATACCCAAAAATCATCCTGCTAGAGATATGCAGGATACCTTTTACTTAGATGAGAATCGACTCTTAAGAACTCATACATCTCCAGTTCAAATTAGATTTCTCGAAAATAATCCTCCTCCAGTTAGAATAATTGCGCCAGGGAGAGTCTACAGAAGAGATGCGGTTGACGCTACTCATTCACCGGTATTTAATCAAGTTGAGGTATTGTGTATTGACCAGGGAATAGATTTTAGCCATTTAAGAGGAACTGTACTTACTTTTCTTAAAACATTTTTTGGTGATATCCCAGTAAGATTTAGAGCTAGCTATTTTCCTTTTACTGAGCCTTCTGCAGAGGTTGATGTTAAGTGGAAGGGTAAATGGTTAGAAGTAATGGGTTGTGGAATGGTTGATCCAAAGGTTTTAGATAAATTAGGAATAGATTCAGAGAAATGGACAGGTTTTGCTGCTGGGCTTGGTGTCGAAAGGTTCTGCATGGTGAGACATCAAATTGAAGATATAAGAAGTTTTTATACAAATGACCTCAGATTCCTAGAGCAGTTTTGATTTAATAAAAATTTTAACTAGGTTTATTAATCAAATTAGTTTAAAATAAGGTTAGTTTTTTTTTAATTATTGGTACATAAAGCAGGCTTAATAGTAAATGATGGAAAAGAACTAGCTGTACAAACAGCAAATTCTGTTCAGAACAAGTTAGAGGAAGCCAACTATGAAGTTGTAAGGGTAAGTAGTTCGGGAGGTATGGTTGGTTTTGCTAATCCTGACCAACATGTGCGCCCTTTGGGATATTCAAATTGTGTCCCAGATGGATTTGACTCATCTATGGAATTTGCAATTGTTCTTGGAGGTGATGGAACAGTACTATCTGCCGCTAGACAAACAGCTCCTGCAAAAATACCAATTCTTACAATTAATACTGGACATTTGGGATTTCTTGCTGAAGCTTATTTATCAAATTTGGAGGAGGCAATAGATACTTTAGTTAGTGGCAACTGGGATATTGAAGAAAGAAAAAGTCTTGTAATAAGTGTTATGAGAAATGATCAGAGGAGATGGGAGTCTCTTTGTATTAATGAGATGGCTCTTCATAGAGAACCTTTGACGAATATGTGTCACTTTGAGATCTCAATAGGAAGGCATGCTCCAGTTGATATTTCTGCTGATGGAGTAATTTTATCAACCCCAACTGGTTCAACAGCCTATTCTCTGAGTGCCGGTGGACCTGTTATTACTCCTGATTGTCCAGTCGTTCAATTAACTCCAATCGCTCCACATTCTCTAGCCTCTCGGGCCTTAGTTTTTAGTGATTCAGAGCCCGTTACAGTTTTCCCCGCTACTCCTGAAAGGTTAGTTATGGTAGTGGATGGAAACGCTGGGTGTTATGTATGGCCTGAAGATAGGGTTCTTATAAGAAAAAGTATGCATTCAGTTAAATTTATCAGGTTAGAGGATCATGAATTTTTCCAGGTCCTTCGGAATAAATTAGGTTGGGGACTCCCTCATGTTGCTAAACCTAACAAGTAACTTTAAATTAAAGTTTTTTCCCTTTTAATAAGAAGACTGGATTATTTGGATCTAATCTTATTCCCTTAGAAATACTCAAACTTTTGTAGGTTTGTACTAAGTTCATACTTGATTCTAAACAATTTTTTTCAAATTCTTCCTTGATTTCCCTTATTGATTCAATATCAATAAGCGGAATTATTATAATATCTCCAGTCTGCATATTTTTTGATACGTAATCTATTAATTGAATTTTAGTCTTTTTATTACACCCCCCAATTATGATTCTTCTCGCACGCTTTAAAGAATCGCCATGATTTGAATTGAACAAATTATTTATATCTTCTTCTAAAATAATAGTTGGCTTAACGCCAAGGCGTCTTGCATTCTCTGCTATTAATTTTTTTGAACCAATCCTTTTGTCGATACAAAATAATTCTAAATTAGGTCTGAGTTTTAGTGCTTCTAAGCCAATGGAACCACATCCCGCTCCTATATCCCAAATTGCTCCATTTTTTGGTAATTCTAAATCAGCCAAGACTTGTATTCTAATTTCCCTTTTTGTTAATAGATTTGGTCTATCTTCATAGGTTTTAAAAATATCATCTCTAATCCCAAAAAGAGGGATATCGCGAGTATTATCAAGGTTTTGTTTTCTAATAAGAACAGCAATATTTAAGCTTGATATATCAGTGGGCAATGGTTCTTTTAAGTTTAATTTTCTTATTTTTTCATCTTTAAAACCTATGTCCTCGCAAAGTGTAAGATCATAAAAATCAGTCAAATCTAACTCTAATAAGTTTTGTTGAATTATTTTAACTCCCTTATTTTGTGAATCTGTAACTATTGCCAAACTCGAAGGCCTAGCTTTCAAAGCTTGTATCAACTTGGTTGAGTCTCTACCATGGATACTTACTACAGAAGTCTCTTGCCAAGGAATTTTTAATTTACTAAACGCTAATTGAATACATGTATTAGCGGGATGAAAATTTATCTCTTCTTTTGAAAAGTTTTCTAAAAGTAATCTACCGATGCCAAACCATAGTGGATCCCCTCTCGAAATAACGATTACATCATCTTTCTGAGATTTAATCCATTTAATAAGATTTTCGTTGCTTTTGCTGGCAAAAAATAATTTATTTTGTTCATGTTTTTCTGCCCAAAATTTAATATAAGAGATATATGAATCTGGAACTGCGATATTCTTTATTCTTATGAAAAGAGTTTGTATTTTTAATGGTAATTCTTTGAATTCATAAGAATTTATTCCAATAACATGTATTTTTCTTTTTATTTTTGCCATAAATTGAAAAAAAATAATTACTTAATAGTTTGAATGTTTTATTAAATTATCCTATTATTAACCGAGTAATATTAAACTAATTGTCTGACAGGCGAAAGCGATTGCACGAATTATTGTTAACTCTTATTAACAAAGAAAGTAAATTTGAGTTAATAGAAGAAGACTCCGGGGGTTTGTCATCGAGTTTTTCCGAGCAAGACACTTTAAACCTCTCAAAACTTTTAGAAAAAAATCGTAAAATAATCAAAAGATACCAAGCTCTTGTTAGAACAGCAGTAACTTTAGATGCTCTTATGGATTCTGAAAATGAAGAAAATTACAAAATCAAATAACAACATTTTTTTCAAATCTTTATTGTCTTTTTTAATTTTGATTTCTTTGGCCTTAACACCAATTGAAGTAAAAGCTGAAATTGGAGAAACTGAAATTAATGGTGAGTTACTAAATGCAAGCAGTGAGTTTTTGAGAGACTTGGATTTTGAGACATGGCAACTTGTTGCTTATAAATCCCCTCTTCCTGAAGAAAAATTGATTTTAAGAGTAATTGGATATCCAGGTAATCTTAGAATTGATCATCCCACAAGCCTGCAAGTTAACTCTGGGAGGAAAGAATGGTTTTTGGATGATAAAACACTATCAAATTTAGAGTTAGCAAACGACGGTAGACAAGCGGCCGCAGAATTTGACCTTGATAAATTAACTCAGACTCTCACTAAAAATAGACCTTTGAGGCTCTCATTGCCTGGTGTTTTTTCAGAACTACCAGTCCCTCCTTTCCTTGTTAAAGAGTGGAGAGACTTAGATAATTAAATTTTTCATGAATATAAATAATATAGATTCAAAATGGATGAAAAGAGCTATCAATCTAGCCTCTTTAGGGAAAGGATTAACCAGTCCTAATCCAATGGTTGGAGCAGTAATTGTTGATAAGCATGGAAAACTCATTTCGGAGGGCTTTCATCAGAAAACAGGAATGCCGCATGCGGAAGCCATGGCGTTTAATAATCTAAAAGTTAAACCAGATGGCGGGGCTATGTATGTAAATCTTGAACCTTGCTGTCATACAGGCAAAACCCCACCATGTGTAGAGAGAATAATATCTTCTGGAATTAAAAAAGTATTTATTTCTATAGAGGATCCAGATGAAAGGGTCTCAGGTAAATCTATCAAATTGTTAAAGGAAGCAGGAATAAAAGTACACTTAGGTTTATCTGAAAAAGAATCTCTTGAATTAAATAAGGCCTTTATACATAGAAATCAGACTGGCAATGCATTTGGTGTCTTTAAGTGGGCAATGAGCATAGATGGAAGAGTGGCTCTAAAAAATGGCGAAAGTAAGTGGATTACAAATAGTAGTTCAAGATCATTAGTTCATTCATTAAGATCAGGATTTGATGCCATAATTATTGGGGGTAATACATTAAGAAAAGATAATCCTTTTTTAACTTCCAGAGGAGCAAAGACACCGGAACCATTAAGAGTAGTTTTTACAAAAACATTAGACTTACCTGAAAAATCAAATTTATGGGATTGTGAAATCGCCAAAACTCTCATAGTCTATGATTCTTCTACTGCTAATGAAGAATATCTCAAGAGAATCCCTGAATGTGTTGAGATTCAAAAGGTTAACTCTGATCAACCTAAGTTACTGGCAAATTTGTTAGCAAAAAGAGGTTGTAACAAGGTTTTGTGGGAATGTGGTCCAAAATTAGCAACATCAGCACTTAAAGATGGTTGCATACAGGAGTTGATGACTTTTATTGCTCCAAAGATAATAGGCGGTAAACAATCCATGACTCCATTTTGCGATTTCAACTTTGAGAATATGGAAGAGGTATTTAGTTTGAATTACACCAACATAAAGTTTGAAAAAAATGATATTTTTTTAAGAAGTTCATTTCCTATAAAATGTAAATATATTTAGAAAAATAATGTTAAATATACCGTTCGGTTCTTACTCCAAAAATTCTTAACAAGTACGAAATTAGTTCAGTTAGTTTATAATACAGAAAAATTCTTTATACATATGCCAATAAGACAAGATGATAATCAACCTAATAGAAGATTCGGTATTGTAAATATTATTTTAATAGGTGTTGGAGCTTTACTTCTATTTAGCAGTCTTTTCCCTAATCAAAACATGCAAATACCTAGGGTCCCTTATTCACTTTTTATTGATCAAGTTAATGATGGGGAAGTTAAAAGAGCTTACATCACACAGGAACAAATAAGGTATGAATTAAATGGTGCTGAAGAAGGAGCTCCATCAGTACTGGCTACTACTCCTATATTTGATATGGACTTGCCTCAAAGACTAGAAAGCAAGGGAGTAGAATTTGCTGCGGCGCCCCCTAAAAAGCCAAATTTCTTTTCGACTATTCTAAGTTGGGTTGTTCCTCCATTAATTTTCATACTAGTGCTGCAATTCTTTGCAAGGAGAAGTATGGGCGGAGGCGGAGCTCAGGGTGCACTAAGTTTTACAAAAAGTAAAGCCAAGGTTTATGTCCCAGATGATGAATCTAAAGTAACTTTTGATGATGTTGCAGGAGTTGACGAAGCTAAAGATGAACTAACAGAGATCGTTGATTTCCTTAAAAAACCTGAAAGGTACACAGACATCGGAGCAAGAATTCCCAAAGGAGTACTTCTGGTAGGCCCTCCTGGAACTGGTAAGACACTTCTCTCTAAGGCTGTTGCCGGTGAAGCAGAGGTTCCATTTTTCATCATTTCAGGATCAGAATTTGTAGAGTTATTTGTTGGAGCTGGTGCTGCTAGAGTTCGAGATTTATTCGAGCAAGCTAAGAAAAAAGCTCCATGTATCATCTTCATAGATGAACTTGATGCTATTGGTAAAAGTCGTTCAGGATCAATGGGTGTTGTAGGGGGAAATGATGAAAGAGAACAAACACTTAACCAATTGCTCACAGAAATGGATGGTTTTGCTTCTACAGATAAACCAGTAATAGTTTTAGCCGCAACCAACCAGCCGGAGGTCCTTGATGCAGCCTTGTTAAGACCAGGAAGATTTGATAGACAAGTACTAGTCGATAGACCTGATTTATCTGGTAGGAAAACAATTTTGGAAATTTATACTAAGAAAGTAAAATTAGCAGATTCGATTGACTTAGATTCTATAGCCCAGGCTACAAGTGGTTTTGCGGGTGCGGATTTAGCAAACATGGTAAACGAAGCAGCATTATTAGCTGCCAGGGCTAAAAGAAAAAGTGTTGAACAGCAGGACCTAAGCGAAGCAATTGAGAGAGTTGTCGCAGGTTTGGAAAAAAAGAGTAGAGTTTTGCAGGATGATGAGAAAAAAGTAGTTGCTTACCATGAAGTAGGTCACGCTATTGTTGGTCACCTCATGCCTGGGGGGTCAAAAGTAGCAAAAATTTCTATCGTACCTAGGGGGATGAGTGCATTGGGATATACGCTTCAATTGCCCACTGAGGAAAGGTTTCTTAATTCCAAAGAAGAATTGAAAGGTCAGATAGCTACATTACTTGGAGGAAGATCTGCAGAGGAAGTTGTATTTGGAAAAATCACTACAGGAGCTTCTAACGATTTACAAAGAGCAACTGACATAGCTGAACAAATGGTTGGAACATTTGGGATGAGTGATATTTTAGGACCACTTGCGTACGATAAACAAGGTGGAGGACAATTCCTTGGCGGTGGGAACAATCCACGCAGGTCAGTAAGTGATGCGACAGCCCAGGCCATAGATAAGGAGGTAAGAGATCTTGTTGATGATGCTCATGAAACTGCTCTCAAAATTTTGCGCAACAACCTCCCATTACTAGAATCAATATCACAAAAAATTCTAAAAGAGGAAGTAATCGAAGGGGAGGATTTAAAGAATTTGCTTGCGGAAAGCAAAATGCCAGCATAGTAGAATTTTGTTTACTTCTAAAGTATTAATGTCTAGCCCCAAAAAACTTCAAAAAAAAAATTTTTTATCTAGCCTTGATTTATCTAAAAAGGAAACATTACATATTTTAGATCTGGCGTTAAATTTTAAGAAAAAAGGTTTTGAATATACTTTAGAGAAAAAAGTTTTGGGACTTATTTTTGATAAGGCTTCAACAAGAACAAGGGTAAGTTTTCAAGTAGCGATGTCAAGGCTTGGAGGTACTTCTATTGATCTTAACCCCAATACCTCACAAATTGGTAGAGGAGAACCAATAAAGGATACTGCAAGAGTTCTTAGTAGGTATTGTGATGTATTGGCTATACGAACTTTTAATCAAAAAGATCTAGAAGAATATGCCAAATGGTCAGATAAACCCGTAATAAATGCTCTTACAGATCAGGAACATCCATGCCAAGCTTTGGCTGATTTTTTAACAATAAAGGAAGAGTTTAATGCATTTGAAAATGTGATCCTTACATTCATTGGTGATGGAAATAATGTTGCAAACTCATTAATATTATGTGGATCTTTACTTGGTGTTGAAATAAGGATTGCTTGTCCTAAAGGGTACGAACCTGACCAAGAAATTATTAATAAGGCTATAGAGATACATAATGATAGAAATTTAATAAAAATTATAAATGACCCATTTTTAGCAGCTCAAGGCGCGAATGTTTTGTATACGGATGTTTGGTCATCAATGGGTGAGGAAAATAAACAAGAAAGTAAAGAAAAAGATTTCAAAGGTTTTACAATTGACAAAAATATATTAAAAGTAGCAAAAGAAGGAGCTATTATCCTTCACTGTCTTCCTGCTTATAGATCTAAAGAAATTACTGATGAAATCATAGAATGCAAAAATAGTAGGATATTTGAGCAGGCAGAAAATAGAATGCATGCTCAACAAGCTTTATTGGCTTGTTTAGGTTTATAAAAAAAACTTGCTTTCTTAGAGTTATATAGGTACATATGTATTAGAGTACATATGTTTCAGTGCAACATCCAACTGATAAAGATCTATCTGAAGCTCAAAAAGAGCTTTATGAATGGATAAAAGAATATATGAAAGGTTTTCATCATAGTCCTTCAATTAGACAAATGATGGAGGCAATGGGTTTAAAGTCCCCTGCCCCAATTCAAAGTAGATTAAAACATTTACAGCAAAAAGGTTTTATAAGTTGGCAAGAAGGTAAAGCAAGAACTCTACAAATAGTTGATCAAGTATTTGAAGGGGTACCTATTTTAGGAGCAGTTGCTGCTGGAGGACTAATTGAAACTTTTTCAGATGTAAATGAAAACTTAGATGTTTCTGAGATTTTTCAAAAGAAGGATGTTTTTGCTTTAACTGTAAATGGCGACTCAATGATAGATGCATGTATAGCTGATGGTGATATGGTTTTAATGGAGCCGATAAGGGATTCATATTCTCTTAAGAATGGAACAATAGTTAGTGCACTTGTCCCTGGAATGGGGACAACTTTGAAATATTTTTTTAGAAGAGGAGATAAAATCTTCTTAGAAGCCGCTAATTCAAATTACGAGCCTATTGAGCTGGATCTTGAGAATGTAATTTTTCAGGGCAAGTTACTAGCAGTTTGGAGAAAAGTTTAATTGATTACTAATAAATCTTAATTTCATTATTTTTAAATATTGTCTTTAAACCAATCTATAGTTTTAACTAAACCTTCTTTTAATTGTATTTTTGGTTCCCAATTTAATATCTCTTTAGCCAGATCTATTGATGGTTTCCTCTGCTTTGGATCATCTTGAGGAAGTTTTTTATAATCGAATTCTAAGTTTGGATTAATTAAATCTTTAATTAAATAAGCTAGTTCATTGATGGAAAATTCGTTTGGATTACCAATATTTACTGGTTTTTGATACTCACTATCCATCAAAAGAATCATTCCATCAATAAGGTCATCTACGTAACAAAATGATCTTGTTTGGCTACCATCACCATAAATTGTGATTCTTTCATTTCTTAATCCTTGAACTATAAAGTTACTTATAACTCTTCCGTCATCAGACCTCATATTTGGACCATAGGTGTTGAATATCCTCATAATCCTTGTATCTACGCCATGTATTCTTTGATAATCTGAACATAGTGTCTCAGCAATCCTCTTACCTTCGTCATAACAACTTCTAATTCCTATAGTGTTTACTGATCCTCTGTATGATTCTTTTTGTGGGTGCTCCTCAGGGTCTCCATAAATTTCACTTGTACTGGCTAATAAAAATTTTGCTCCAACTCTTTTCGCTAAACCCAACATATTGTATGTTCCCATAAAGCTTGTTTTAGTAGTCTTAATTGGATTAAATTGATAGTGAATAGGGGAAGCTGGGCATGCTAAATGCCAAATTTTATCGACTTCAATAGTAATTGGTTCAGTAACATCATGTCTGATTAATTCAAAATTTGGATGTTTTATCAAATCTGAGGTGTTTTTTTTGCTACCTGTGAAAAAGTTATCTAATGATATTACTTCTTCACCTTTTCCTAATAATTTCTTAGCAAGATTTGAACCAAGAAATCCATTACCGCCAGTTATTAAATTTATTTTTTTTTGTTCCATTATTTGAAGTAAGAATTCATACTATTTTATTTTTTATAGAGTTATTAATAGTTTTATTATTTTATCATTTCTTATTTTATGATAAATTTATCGATTAAAACCTAATAAATATTTCTTGGTAAGTATAAGCTTTAAAAAAATTAAATTATGAGAATTTTTAACAAAAATATTTGTTGTATTGGAGCAGGTTATGTTGGTGGCCCAACCATGGCTGTAATTGCATCAAATTGCTCTGATTTAAGAGTTGACGTAATAGATATTAATCAACAAAGAATAAATGATTGGAATTCTGATGATTTTTCTAAATTGCCAATATTTGAGCCTGGTCTGGAAAATATAATAAAAAAACAAAGAGGAATAAATCTTTTTTTCTCAAATAAGATTGAAGAGTGCATATCTAAAGCTGATATTATTTTTATTTCTGTTAATACACCTACAAAGACAAAAGGTATAGGAGCGGGATATGCGAGTGACTTGAAATGGATAGAATCTTCAGCAAGGCAAATAGCAAAGTATGCAAAAAATCACACTATCGTGGTAGAGAAAAGCACGTTACCCGTTAAAACTGCAGAAACAATTAAAATTATTTTAAATTCATCTGAGGAGGAAGATAAAAAAAATAATGGAACTATTGAAAAAAAGAGTTTTTCAATAGTCTCAAATCCTGAGTTCCTAGCGGAGGGGACAGCGATTAATGATCTTCAAAATCCTGATAGAGTCTTGATAGGAGGTGATGATGATTATTCAATAAATTTAATTTCGGAGATATATCAAAATTGGGTTGATCCATCAAAGATTATTACAACAAATTTATGGAGTTCTGAGTTATCAAAATTAGTTGCAAATGCTTTCTTAGCTCAAAGGATTTCATCTATTAACTCTATATCGGCTATTTGTGAATCTACCGGTGCCAATATTCATGAAGTAGCAAAAGCTATTGGTACTGATACAAGAATAGGAAGTAAATTTCTTAATCCAGGTCCAGGTTTTGGAGGAAGTTGTTTTAAAAAAGATATATTGAATCTTGTCTACTTGTGTAGATACTATGGATTAAATGAAGTTGGAGATTATTGGGAGCAAATAGTAAAAATTAATATATGGCAACAAAAAAGGATATCTGCTCTAGTAATTAAAAACTTATTTGGGACTTTATCTAATAAAAGGCTAGCAATTTTTGGATTTTCATTTAAAGCAAATACTAATGATACGAGAGAATCACCAAGTATTAGTATTTCTAAGAATCTTTTGCAAGAAGGTGCTGAATTAACTTTTTATGACCCAAAAGTTTGCGAACAACAAATATTAATTGAACTTAATGGAACGAATAGTGAAGGAAATATCTTAGTTTGCAAATCAGCTTTAAAAGCTGCCGAAGGGGCTGATGCTATTCTGGTTTTGACAGAATGGGATGAATTTATAAATTTAGACTGGAAATCAATATATAAATATATGAGAAAACCATCTTGGATCTTTGATACAAGGAGTTTTTTAAATGGTGATGAATTGAGAACTATTGGTTTTAAGACGTGGACTTTAGGAGCTTTATAAAACAAATAAAAGTGTTGATTTAATAAATTAGATAAATCTTAATTAATTATAAAATAGAGAAAATCTTGAATCTTAAAAAAATTTATTGTTTATTTTCATACGATAAAGATTCATAGAGTATCTGATTTTGAAAGAAAAAGAATTTTTATATGATGTCTTTAAATAAAAGAAAAATATTACCTTTTGTTTATTTGAAATTTTTACAAATAATTAGAGAATGATTATTTAAAATATTCATTTATTAAAACTGATCAACTTTAAAGCCTATCTAAGTTATTTAATTTAGACTAAGATTAGATTTATTTTTTGTAAAACGTATTTATTAAGCAAGATACTCCCTTTAATTTTTTCACCTTTGGGAGTTGTTTTTTTATTTCTTTTTCTATTTATCTTTAGGAAAAAAAGAAAATTTGTTTTTTATGCAATATTGTCTTTATTTGTTTTTAGTAATGGTATTTTTTCAGCTTTATTATGGAGATATATAGAGTATCCATGGAAAAGATTGGATAGCCAATCCTTGAATAGAGTATATGGAATAGTTGTTTTAAGTAGTGGAAGAAAAAAACCCCTAGGCAATACAAAAATAATTGAATGGGAAGATCCTGATAGATTTTTTGCTGGGGTCGAACTTTATAAATCAGGTAAAGGAAGTAAATTAATTTTCACTGGTGGTTTAAATCCCTATTCACCAGACTTACCTCCAGAGGGCAATATTTACTCAAAAGAAGCTGTTTTATTTGGAGTTCCAAGCAAAGATATAGTCACTACACGACCAGTTTTTAATACATTACAAGAAGCGAAAGCAATTAAGCAACTACTTGATGAAAAAATGCCCTCATCACAAAAAAAAATTATTTTGGTTACTAGTGCATTTCACATGAAAAGAGCAAAAAATGTCTTTGAAAAAGAAGGATTCAGAGTTCAACCATTTCCTGTTGATTTTAAGAGTAATAAAAATTTAAGTTTAGTATTTTATAATCCTTTATCTTGGGTTCCCAGCTCGACAAGCTTACACAAGACTTCTTTTGCAATTAGGGAGATAATTGGTCAAAATTTATACAAAGTTTGGAAAAAATAAAAATTAAATGGGGCTTTTATTATGGTTTTTTAGTTCTTAATTAAATGCATCATTAAAGCAACATAAGAGCTTCCTTCAAGTAGTAAGAACGTTAAACGTCAAAGAAGTTTTGGCAAAATAACAATCAATATAACCTACTTTGGAAACTGTATTTCCAGAGACAGGCTCTGCAACTCCCATTTCAGGGGATAACTCTTACATGAACTCCTTAACTTCATTATGATTAGCAATCATAAAATGGTTGGACTGAAATTGCCTAAGCACTTTCCCAAATAGAGACAAAACAATAATCACTATTTCCAGTTTTTGAAATTTACCTTTGTTTCATTCCTTTGTAATGTGTTTTATTAATTACTTGAATATACTTTTTTACACAAATCTGACTTTAATTTAAAACGAACAATATTCATAAAATTTGAGGAAGTCATGAAAACGAGCGTGATACCATTTCAGTTTAAATCGACTTTCAATTACTAATCATCAGCAGCATTTAACAAATATCCCCAATCAATATTACCTCACATTTTTTTCGGTTTTCGATTAAAGATTCTTTTGATTTGTAAATTAAATCATGTAAGTCTTTAATTAATGTTTGTATGTCTGGAGAATTTTTTTGTAGAAATTCGATAGATGTTAGGATTGATTCTCGAGGGTTTTCATGTTGTAAACCATCATCGATCCTGTGAGTTATTTGAAGNTTTTTTAGTTTGCCAGNCTTAATGNCTCNAATACTCCATCCTTTGCCATTAAACAATCGAATGTTTTTGCGCAGAATTTGGATCCACTCATCTTCCCTGTTGG
>FUFK010067127.1_pt1 | contig 25976 bp, 20 predicted proteins | sample 1021851 | NCBI WGS metagenome assembly FUFK01 (sample SAMEA51879418, study PRJEB19060) | metagenome | reverse complement strand
AGCCTGATNATNGACGCCGCCTACACCATCGGTCGCCTGCCCGACCACTATTTCCAAGGNATCGGTGGCGGCCCGGGNCCNATCGGCATCCANGAAATGGCNGAACGCCTCATCGAGGCGGGANTGTTTGAGGGCCCCGCTCCTCGGCAACATCTGTCTCAGAACATCGAACACCACCCCATCCACCGTGCATGGCAAGCCGGGCGGGACCATTTGGTGGACGAGGATTTCCCTCCACATGACGTGGAGGTCTATTCGGACTATCTGATGAACAAAGGCCCAGCCTACGGCCAGGTTGGCGCCGTTCACGACATCCTCAAGGCGTCGAAGGGTCAAACCTATGTCGTTGAGCGAGCCGATGCCATCGCCGCCCGTGAGACGATCGAATCCATCGAATCCATCGATGTGATGACCTCAAGCGCGGTCGCTGCAGCCAGCCTGCTTCAGGCCGTCGAATCCGGTGAGGTGGACAAGGACGACTGCATTCTTCTGAACATCAGCGGTGGCGGTACGAAACGGCTCAAGCAGGACATGGAAACGAGGACCATCGAGCCTTGGTTGCGGGTGCAGAAAGCCACGGGCGTTGACGCTATTCTCCAAAAATTGGCCTCCGAATGAGCGTTGTTGAGAAGAGCGCAGGTTCAAAGAAGGTGCGCAGGCACGGACGTGTTGAGGCGTGAGCATGGTTGAGGCGGCATGGATTGAGGCTGAAGTCCTGAAGGCCGTTCCCGAAGCCCGTGTCGAAGTCATTGACCTGCACGGCTCGGGCGACCATTTCCACGTCCGCATCATCTCCGAGACCTTTGAGGGCGTCCGTCCTCTTCAACGCCAAAAGCAAGTGCTCGCCGTCATGGGCCAGCACATCCCCCATCCCATTCACGCACTTGACCTCAAGTGCATGACCCCCGCCCAAGCCGAAACGGCTGGCGACACGGCCTTTGACCCGCACGGCGGCGGGCAAGGCATCCACATCCGCCGTATCCAGAAAAACAAGGAGTGAACCCCATGAATTGGACCCCAGAAGAACTGCAAAGCCTCGTCGACGACCACCCCCTCGTGCTCTTCATGAAGGGCAGCCCGAACCAGCCCCAGTGCGGTTTTTCCAACCGTGCTGCTCAGGTGCTCCAATCGCTGGGCGAAGAGTTCGCCTCCGTGAACGTCCTCAGCGATGCTCGCGCCATCCCTTCCATCTGTGCGTGGTCGGACTTCCCCACCATGCCCCAAGTCTTCGTCCACGGCGAGCTCATCGGCGGGTCGGACATCGCCCTCGAGATGCTGCAAGACGGCAGCCTTCGCGAAATGTTTGATGCAGGCCGCCAGGCGTGATTCACCCGTCCACCGGACGAAGCGTGCCAAGTCTAAAGCGAACGAGTCCACACGGTGACACGATGGCTGACCTCCTCCCTGGCGGTGTTCACCCGTGGCACGTCCTCGACGAGTCCAAAGCGAATCACTACAGCCAGCTTCAGCTCAAGCGATGCCTCGAAGACCGAAACCCGCTGCTTCCCTTGATGGAGGACAAATACCGATCGCGTGAACTCGTTGAATCCAAACAGGTGTGCCACCTGACAGAACTCTACCACTGGTCGGAAGACGTGAGCATCGATTGGGACAACCTTCCTGAGCGCTGCGTCATCAAAACCAACCACTGGTCGGGCGACGCCTTGTTCATCATGGACAACGGACCGGTGCCGCTGGCCAACGTTCCACGAAAACTGCGCTTGTTCTCACGCACGGACAACCGCTACCGTGTCATCCGAAACTGGCGCGATCAAAACGGGAAACCGTGGCCGAAATGGCGCATCGAACGGACGCTCCGCTGGTGCCTGCGCCAACCGTTTCCCGCACCGATTGAATGGGGGGCTGCAAACATCAAACCAAGGGGCGTGATGATTGAAGAGTTACTCACCGACGACAATCATCTCCCCAACGATTGGAAGGTCCACGTGTTCCACGGTAAGGCAGGCTTCATTCAGTACGACACCGGAAGAATGACCTCGCATTCCCAATCCATTTACACGCTCGACGGCCAGCGCATTCACCAAACCAACTGCCGATGGAGCGAGGAGCACACGCCCGACGAAATCGTTTCCATCTTGGGCAGGAAAAGAATCGACGAACTCATACACATCGGGGAACGACTGGCCGAGGACATCGACTACGCCAGAGTGGACCTCTTTTTGGCCGACGGCAAGTGGTACTTCGGTGAATTCACCAACTACCACAATTCGTGCCACCCACAATCCATCGAATGGGAGGAACTTGCCGGTGGGCTGTGGTTGAACGAGCCGGACTCGGATTCAATACATTGAAAATCATCGGGCCGGAGGGAACCTCCGAAGGGACCAGCATGGAATCACCCAAGCAGTCAAGAAAACTTGTGGCCGAAGGTGGCCCGAGCGTTGTTGATTTCGACAACAAAGCGTTCAAACCCATTCCGCAAGCCGGCATTGACCTCGCTGTAAAAGCGATGAACGCAGGCGTGATGTACCGCTATCAGCCAAAGACCAAGGAAGCCTCCATCACGGCATCCTTTGAACACAATTTTGCCAAGTACATGGGGGTCAAGCACGCGGTGGGCACCAACTCGTGCGGCTCCGCCATGTTCATCGCCCTGAACATCGTTGGTGTTCAACCCGGTGACACCATTCTGACCAACGCCTTCACGTTCCACGCGGTTCCAAGCGTCATCGAGCACGCCCGTGCCGTTCCCGTCCTCGTCGAGAGCAACCGAGAGTGGGCGATGGACCCTGAAGATTTGGACAGGAAAGCCGCGGAAACCGGTGCCAAGGTCCTGTTGATGTCGTACATGCGCGGGCACGTCCCCGACATGGACGCCATCATGGACGTTGTTGAGAAACACGGGCTGATCCTGATCGAGGACTGCGCTCACGCCTACGCAACGTTGTGGAACGGGAAACTGCTCGGGACCTTTGGTGAGATTGGCTGTTTCTCAACCCAGTCGTCCAAGGGGCTTTCCGCCGGCGAGGGCGGTATTTTCATCACCGACAACGATGAACACGCCGCCCGAGCGGTCCTCTACGCTGGGTCCTACGAGCGCCTTTGGATGAAGCACTACGATCTTGATGCCGAGCTGATGGACCGTTTGCAGAACCAAGTACCGGGCTATTCCATGCGAATGCAGGAGGTCACCGCCGCCATGCTGACCCCTCAAATCGACCGATTGGCGACCATCAAACAAATTCACGTGGAAAACTGGAACCTGCTCCATTCGCTCATTCACGACCACCCGAACATTGAGATTCCGATGCCGCTGGAGCAGGTCGATCCGTTTTGCGACACCATGCAATTTCATCTTGTGGGGCTGTCGCGAGAAGAAGCGGACCGATTCATCGACCTCATGAAACAAGAAGGCATACCGATGCAGATTTTTGGGACCCATCGCAACGCTCGGGATTATCGTCAGTGGGAGTACATCAAGGCCCATCAAGACGAACTCGTCAACACCGTTGCAAACATTGAGTTTGCGTGCGACCTCTCCATGCAACCTCACCTCACGCAGGACAACGTGCGGGTGATGGGTCAGGTGATTCACGACGTTCTGGCGTACATCGGTCAACAGGCCGGCCGATGAAACAACTCGCAAGCCGTCCATTCAAGGGTTTCTTTGTTAAATGAACGACGTTTAGGAAGTCTGTTGTTATGACGAAAGACGGCTCTCCCTCCCTGTTTCGAAAATGGGTGATGCGTCAATATTGGCGCATGCAACAATCGCAGGCCGTCGTTGGATTGCTGCTGTGGGGCACCACCATCACGCTGCTGGTTTGGCCGTACGTTCGCTGGCGGTTTGAAGCCTCATGCAGCGACGCTGTGTGTTTCAGCGACACCGTTGCCGGCGTCCCGGCGACCTACTTTGGTTTGCTGTCCATCTTCCTGACCGTCATGCTGGGCGTCCTTACCATCGGATACCTCTACGATCAAGTGTTCTCGCTGTGGACCGAATGGCGCAGCGTGGACATGGAGCGCAACCCGTACGTCACCTACGCCCTCACACCGAACTGGATGATGATGACCGCTCTCCAAGCCGAAATGCTGCGTCGTCAGTCCGAGGGCGATGAGGCCATGCAGGCCCAAGCGGAGTGGTTTCTTCGGTGGTGCGAGAAATACGCCGATGGGGAAATGTTTGCGCGCGCCGTCCAACGCTGGGACCAAGACCTGGGACCCACCCCAACGTTCTGGTTCACCGACGAGGGCGCCATGCAGCGCGCCCGCGACCTGAAGTTCGACGACGAGGACTGACAAATCTTCTTGATTCAAACCGCTCGAGTCTTTCCATGGCGCGCCCGTCACGATGGAGCGACGAGCGGAAAGCCAATCGGGAGCAAGCCGAGTGGATTGTCGGGTGGCTCCGGAAAAACGGACCGGCCACCACGCCTGAAATCGTACGAGCTCTTGAGGCGGAAGGGCGGGAGGTCCGCGCTCACATTCTGCAGCGAGCCCTTCGCAGGTCGCCGTTCGTCCATCGCGTCGGGACGTCCGAGGGGGAACGTGGAACCGTAAGTCGATGGGCGTGGGGTCTGGAAGAGGACGACCACGTTTGAGAACGGTGGAATCCATTGAAAGCCTGCTCACCTTGCATGAATCATGACCGAGCCTCGAGGTCGCACCCCTTCGACGGGTCGAGATGCATCGTGGTTGGTGAGCGCAGATTTGCTGGCCGTAGCGCTGGCGTTTATCGGGCAAATCATCCTCACCCATGCTCTGTTGGCTGAACATTACGGATGGATGGTGCTCGCCATCGATCTCTACGCTTCGCTTTTTCTTGTGGTTGACCTTGGTCTGCCCACCCTGCTCGCTCGCGACGGAACCCGAGCGCCATCGTTGGTCCCTGCGGCAGTGTGGCGCACCTATCGATTGCAGGCAGTGGCCGTGCTTCCGTTCATCGTTGTTGCCGTCCTGCTGCGACCCGAGTCCTGGTTGGACGTTCAGGCGCCGGTCGGGCTTCTCCTCGCTGCTTCGCTCATCGCTCTGGTTCACGTGGCATCCTACGCACCTCGCTCCGGTCTTCGGGTGTTGGGCGAAGCACGGTTGGAGGCCCTCACAAAGGTCGTTGAGCGCGGCCTGACGGTGGTTTTGTACGGTTTGTTGGCCTGGCAGGGGTCCACTTCAGCGACGGCGTTCACGTGCGCTTTCTTGCTCGGTGCGCTTGCTGGTTGGTTGCTGGCTCTGTATTGGGTGGTCAAAACGGCTCCGGCGACGCCGTCGGATGTTGGATGGGATGCGCTGGGTTCGAGTTGGACATCCACGGCCCAACTGGTGCTCTCTGCCCTTCCTTTCGCCATTACGCTGGGAATTCTTCCCTACGTGGTTCGAATTGAGAAATTCATGGTTGCAGCGTCGGGTGGCGCTGAGCTGGGGGCCGTCTTCCACGTTGCTCAATTGGCTTGGCTCGCTGGACTGGTCGTGCCCGCTGCCGTTCGAGCCGCCCTCCTTCCCGTTCTCGGTGATGCACGGTTTAATCCGACGAAGCACCGCAAAGCATTGAACAACGCCTTCGACATGTGTTTTGGGTTGTTGCCCTACGGTCTCTTCGGTGGCCATCTTGTCGTGACGGTGTTTGCCCCAATCGCTTTCCCCGAGGCTTATTTGGACGGCACCTACGGGGCGTCCGCCATCGATGTGTTTACCGTTTTGCTGGCGGGATGGGGCATGACCCTTCTCGCCACGCCCACCTACACGGCGCTGATGGCAGGCGAGCGCCCCTGGCGGTTCACGTTGTTCATCGCCCTGGTGCTCCTTGCCGCCACTGCACTCGGAGCGGTGTTGGTCCTCAACGGGTCGAGCGACCCGGGGAAAAAGCTCTACGCCGCTGCGGCTGCAAGCAGCCTTTCAGCAGGGGTGTTGCTGATGCTCTCCTGGTGGATGAGCGGTGAATTCGCTGCGATTGTTGCTCGCAGAGATGAATGGATCTTGGCGATGGTTTGCACGTCGTTCGTCGTTGGGGGGTTGATCTCCAGCACGTGGTGGTGGGTCGTCGGCTTGCCGTTGTTCGGCTTTACGAAACAAGGCTGGAAAGCAGCCCGGTCCACGCTTGACTGACCGCCTCGAGCGAGGCGAAGGCAAGGCGTTCGTCCACCGTGTCCTCGCTTTGCCATCCGTGCCGAAGGGCGTGCTCAATTCCGTCTGCGAGGGCCTCGGGGTCGTCCCCATGCACCCATTCCTCTGGAAGATACCGCCCGACCTCGCCGACGTCGACGCTGACAACGGGTGTTCCGCACATCAGCGATTCTCGAGCCACCAACGGCCCGGCTTCCCTGCGAGACGTGATGAGCGTGACGTCGGCGGTCAGCATTCGGTCGAAAACGATGCTCCTGGGCTGATGGCGAAGGGTTGTGATGCCCACAACCCATCCACGTCCTTCCAGCACTTCGCCTGTTTGGAGAGCAAGAAGATGGCGTTTTTCCGGCCTTCTCGGGTCGGCCGGGAACAGGATGTCAATGGGCTCCTTTTTCCAGGCCTTTTTCATTGGACGAACCGGTTGTCGCCACTCTCGGTCCACATCGGTGAGGCAAGGAATGGTCTCCACACGTCGGGCGTCCACCCCTCGATCTCGGACAAGGTCGGCGAGCCGCTGAGATGCACACACCAATGCATCGCAGCACGCAGCTGCGGACCGGACCCGGTCGCCCACGCCTTTGAGGTCCAGCCCGACGTCGAAATCGTAGCCGTGGACCACGCCCACCAACGGGCACGACCATCGCTGCGCGAGCCGGTTTGCGAGGATGGCCGCCGGCCAGAGGGTGTGGCACACGATGACGTCCGGTCTCCACGAGCCCAACTGCTTCTCCACCCAGCCGGCTTTGCGAGCCACACTTGTAGCGGTGATTCGGGGGTACGGGTGGTCGGGCAGTGCCAAAAATCGGGGCACTAAGGTCATCGTATCGTTGTGCATCCATCGTTTCGGTGCTTTGGCCACGCCGGCGAGGGTTGAACGCCTTGCCTCAGCATAACGCGGCATCCGCGGAAGTGGATTCACGACTCTGACATCGTGGCCAAGCGATTTCAACAGCTCAACATGGTCCTCGACAAAAACGCCTCGCGTTGGGTTCAACGGAACCGGATAGAGCAGCGAAACGACAAGAATCTGAATGGCCAGCCCTCCGTCAGTTGAGCGCTTGGTGGATTTCAGCGAGGTTGTCGGCCACGCTGGCGCGGTCGTTGAAGAGTCCTGAACCAACGACGCAGTTGGTCACGCCCCAGTCCCTGAGCATGGCGATGTTGTGAGACTTGACCCCACCGTCAACTTGGATTTGCACCGCTCGTCCGCCCTCCGCTACCTGTTGTTCGATGGCTTGCGAGAGGCGGCGGATTTTGCTCTCGACGTTGGGGATGAAAGATTGACCGCCAAATCCAGGATTGACGCTCATGATCAGGACGAGGTCCACCTCTGACAACACTTCGAGCGCTGCTTCAACCGGCGTGGCTGGATTGAGCACGATGCCCACCGTCGCTCCGCCTTCCCGGATGGCGTTCAGCAACCGATGGAGGTGCTTCACCGCTTCAACATGAACCGAAAGGTGATTGCACCCAGCATCGATGTAGTCTTGGAAGCAGGCCTCGGCGTTTTCAATCATCAGATGAGCGTCGAACACGGCGTCGGGACCCAGCGCACGTCGAAGACTCCGGATGACGGGCGGGCCAAAGGTCAGATTGGGCACGAAGTTTCCGTCCATCACGTCGAGGTGAAGCCAATCGAGCCCTGCTTCCATGGCCTCCTTGCAATCGGTGGACAAGTCTGCGAGGTTGGCGGTGAGGACGCTGGGTGCAATGATCATCTCATCCCTCGGTCCGTTCCAACCGTCGCCGATTGATGAGACTTGCCATTTTTCATGCCATGGGTTGGCGTCCAAACGCCTATAACATCTCAACCTGAGCAGCAAGTGGGTGAAACCGTGGGCGAGGTGCGGAACGTAAACGACAGCGAATTCAACGACACCGTGAACGACAGCGAGTGGGTGATCGTGGATTTTTGGGCGCCTTGGTGCGCTCCGTGCAAGGCGATCGGTCCCGTGCTTGAGGCCGTGGCGCAAGAGCGTGAGATTCTTGTCGCCAAGGTCGACACCGAACAAAACACCGCTACGGCGGCCCAACTTGGGGTTCGAAGCATTCCCGCTCTGTTCATCTACCGCAACGGTTCCATCGTGGCCCAAAAGGTGGGCAGCATGCCCAAGCCCAAGTTGCTTTCATGGATCGACGAGGTCATGTCGGCCGACGACTTCTGAGCTTAGGCCAACCGATTCTTGCGGTCTTCCAAGGGGTCTCCCACGTCCCTGAGCAACCGCTCTCGGAGTGCCTCGTGCAGCCACATGCCTTCCTCCAACTCGAGCAAAAGCCCGTGCTTCAGCAGATTATCGGGCGGCGTACCGTTCCAGCCTACACCGCCGGCAAGCGTCTTCCAAGGAACCGGTGATTCGGCGACAGCAAGGGTCGCCAGCAACTCCTTTTCTTGTTCGGGGAGGCGCAGAAGGATTTCCTCATCGAGGAACCGCAACCAGTCTTTGTGGGTCGGTTGACCGTAGAGTTCCAACAGCTCCATCGCCAGAGGATGGCCTCCGGTTGCCGCATGGACCTCCTCAGCAGGCGGTGCATCCTTTGCTTTGAGGCTTGAAAGCCATGCTTGCGTGGCTTCAAGGCTGAGCCCTTTGAGAGGTAACTCTCGGACCGTGTCTCGGATGTGAACGTCCCGTCGGTCGTACACACTCAATTCCGTTCGCGAAACCAACAGTATTCGAAGCGGGCCTTTTTGCGCAAGTTGAAGCAACGAGCCGAGCAAGTGGCGGGCCTTCTCACTGATGTGGTGGACATCGTCGAGAACGATGAGCCAGTAGGGAGGCGGTCCGCCGGCCGTGTCTTTGAAGCGTTCACGAATCGTGTTGGCGTCCGTCATGTACGCAGTGAGCCTGCGTCGCCAGGCGTCCACGTCCATATCGGCTCCAGGTGTCAGCGGGAGGGTTTCGATGATTCGGTAGGGGTCGTGCGACTCGTCTATGCCGAACCGGTGGAGCAGGCTGGTGGCCAAGCCCAACGCTCGGTCCCACGGTTGACAGGTGTACCAGCACACCGAAAGATGCGGGTCGGTCTCCATGTGTTGCTGCAGCCAGTGAGCGATGAGGGTCGACTTACCAATTCCTGCAATCCCGTGGACCACCATGCACGGATGTCGCTCTGCAAACCAACCGTGCAGTGTTTCCAATTCGCTGTCTCGTCCGTAGACGGGACGTGTGGTCGGAGGCCGGTTGGCGTACGTTGAATGCACCCCGACCAGCGGCGTCAGACGACCGGGTTCCGGCATGTCCCCTTGAGTGGACTTTCGGATGCTTCCAAAACGAATGTCGCCGTAGGTCAGGACGCCTTCGTGCTGGGCATGAAGCAAAATTTGGAGTAAACTCAGATCTGTTTCAAGCAGTTTCGCGGCTTCGACCGCCTTCACCTCGAGCAGGTCGCCCTCCATGCTGCGCACCAACACCTTCGTGTCCTCCAGGGCTACATGCCGCTGTTGAGCTCGGAGCCGACCCTCTTCCGTGAGCTGCCAGGTTTTCTGTCGCCGTTCGTCACCCTGAACCGCCCGAGTGTGCTCCTCAACGAGCATCTCCTTGAGGAGGTCGCGCATCGAGCGGCTTACGTTGGGTGGGTGTTGAGCGCAGGCCTCCGCAATGCCCGGTCGAGTCAGGGCGGGCGGCACCATGTACCGATCGGCCCATTCATCGTTGGCCAGAAGGTGGAGCAGAACACGATCCTTGGCGGCGACGTTCACCTTGGGAATCTCGCCCGCCATGCATGCTGCTGTTCTCTCCATGTGTTCAAGACTTTGTGCCCCCAACCCCCGCTGATTCTGTTTGAGCATTTGGGCAAAAAGCCCTTTATAGGGACAAAGGTAGCAAGAACATGGCAAAATCTGCCGAGACCCGCTCGCATCGAAAACACGGCGCTGTCCTCATGGTGTTCTTGTTTCTCGCATCGGTGACCAGTCTCGCCGTTCAGGCCGCAGACTCGGACGGTGACGGCGTTCAGGACAGCGCTGATGACTGTCCGTGGGCTGCTGGCACCTCCACCGTGGACAAAACCGGTTGCCCGGACCGCGACGGCGACGGGACCTCTGATTTCAGCGACCCGTGGGCCATCACCAATCCCAACTACCAGAACGAGTTCACCACCAGTTCGTCCAACGACTACTACGCCGTCGATTATTCACCCAGCGGCGAGTTCATCGTCACCGGCTCGGAAGACGGCTTCGTTCGGATTTGGAACGCGAGCACGTGGACCAACCTTCGCTCGGCCAACACCAACACCGACGTGAACAGCGTCGACTATTCTGCTGACGGCATGTACGTCGCCGCCGGCCTCAACGACGACACCATCAACATCTACTACAGCAGCAACCTTACCTCGGTTCACGGCGCCATCAGCGTTGACGTCGGTGGCAACGATCAAGTGAACAGCGTGGAATTTTCGCCCGACAGTTCCACGGTGGCCGTGGCGATTGGCCGCGACAACGCCAACCAAGGCACCAACGGGGAAGTGACCGTCTACGACGTCCTGACCGGGACGGAGCTGTACGCCATCAACCCAAACGGTGAGGATTTGTTTTACGACCTCGCTCACTCCCCCGACGGACAGTACATCGCACTCGCAGGCTACAGCGACATCTACATCGTAAACACCACCTCTCGCTCGACGACTTGGACGTTCACCAACCCTCCCGCAGCGGTCAATTCATTGGCGTGGTCTCCCGATGGGAACTTCATTTCGATGTGCGGTGGTTGGGAAGGCCAATCCGCAAGTTTTGACATGTATCAGTACGGCAGCGGCTCTTGGAATCGAATCTGGCAAAAGACAACCACCACGTCCTGCGCATCGACGACCTTCTCATCGGACAGTTCTCAGGTCATTTCCGGCATGTACTGGTACCAAGCCGATGGTGCCACCGCACGGGTGTACGACTCGTACAGCGGCACGCAAATCGATTCGTTCAACGGTCCACGTCCTGGCGGTTGCACCTCTGGAAACAACAACCAGTGCGGCGTGATTTACGGCGTGGCTTGGAGTCCTGATTCCACTCACATCGTGACCGCTCACGGACGAAACGACGAGGGCGTCTACTACTGGTTTGCTGACATCGACGAGGACAACGACGGCTACAACACAACCGACCAGGGCGACGGTGTCGTCGATGCGTTCCCGTCCGATGGAACCCAATGGAACGACACCGACGACGACGGTTATGGCGACAATCCAGCGCCGGCCAACGAGCCCGATGCTTGCCCCACCACGCCAGGTACGTCCACCGAAGACCGCTACGGTTGCCCCGACGCGGATGGCGACGGTTGGTCCGACCTCAACGACTGGGCTCCGAGCAACAAGGAACAATGGGTCGATGCTGACAACGATGGATACGGTGACAACTACCTCTACGAAATTGCATCCAACCAACTCCACATCAACCAACGTGGAGATGCCTTCCCGAACGATGCNACNCAATGGAACGACACCGATGGTGACGGTTACGGCGACAACTACGAAGATGCCTCATGGAACGAATATCGAGCCCCTGAATGGCCTGGTGAGATCATCGTTGGCGCACAAAACATCGACGTGTTCCCACTCGACCGAACACAGTGGAGAGATACCGATGGAGACTGGGTTGGCGACGAACAAATGAGTGACCGAGCCGATGGATGTCCAACCGTTTGGGGTAATTCCGTGTACGACCGTCTCGGCTGTGTTGACACCGACGGGGACGGATGGTCCGATCCTGACGGGAACTGGCCAGCACGAACCGATTGTTACGGAGCAGATGCCTTCCCGAACGATGCAACACAATGGTGCGATGAAGACAACGACGGCTTTGGTAGCAACCCTGACGGAAACAGCTCAGACGATTGTCCAAACCAAGCTGGACCGTCTACGGAGGACCAATACGGATGTCCAGATCGTGACGGTGATGGTTATTCGAACACAGGCGATCCGTTCCCGGATGACGGCACACAGTGGGAAGACGCAGACGGTGACAACTACGGTGACAATCCTGATGGAAACAATCCTGACTTCTTCCCCAACGACCCTTCACAATGGCGAGATTCCGATGGGGATGGCTACGGAGACAATCCTGGCGGCACCAATGGCGACCGCTTCCCGAACGACCCTACACAATGGTCCGATGCTGACAACGATGGCTATGGAGACAACTTTGTCGATACGGATGGCGATGGCGTTTCGGAAGGAGACTCCGACGTCTGTCCTCAAACCTATGGCGAATCCAACTCCGCAACATCCCGTGGGTGCCCTGATTCCGATGGAGATGGCTTCACCGACCCAGAGGACGCCTTCCCAGACCAACCACTTCAGTGGGCTGACCANGATGGCGACGGGTTTGGCGACAACGTTCAGTTCACCGATGGTGACGAGTGCCTCGATGTCTATGGCAAGAGCACGGAGAACGGTGTGCAAGGCTGTCCTGATTCCGACGGTGACGGTCATGCAGACCCGTTCGGTGACTTCGTTGCGAAGCCGGATTGCACCGGNGCCGACGCCTTCCCGAACGACCCACTTCAATGGTGCGACAAAGACGGAGATGGTGTTGGCGACAACTACGTCTTCACAAACATCAGCGTTCCTGACGAAGAGAACACCGGGTTGATGATTGAGCTCTGCGAACAAATTGGCGATGCCTTCCCGAACGATGCAACACAGTGGGCAGACATGGACTGCGACGGTCGCGGTGACAACAACACCGGTATTGCTCCAGATGCTTTCCCGCTTCGAAAGACACAGCAAGACGACAACGATGGCGATGGTTACGGAAACAACTTCACCAATGGAGCGTATCAACCGGACGAATGTCGAAACGAATACGGAACATCAACCATCGATCGATTTGGCTGTCCAGACAGCGATAACGACGGAATGTCAGATTTGAACGACCCGTGCAAGTGGGATCCAGCCATCTCAGTAGGCATCCCCGGACAGGTNACATGTTCGATTACAGAGGACCCGAACAAGGCGGACGAGGGAGAGACGGTCGCTGAAGTCGAAGCAAAGTCATCCAATGTAATACTGTATGCAATGGGTGGCATCATTGCGTTCATGCTCGCAGCCATTCTTGTTGCGATGCTCGCTCGACAAGCAAGTCGAAACAAGATGATGCGAGAGCGAGCCATCGAGCGGAAGGCTGAGGAACAATTCATGGATGAAGAAGAACGNCGGCAACAATGGATTGACTACTACGTCGCCAATGGTGAATTCGACAAAGCACGTGAACTTGGTTGGGTCGATCCTGCATCNCTCCCAGCGTGGAAACAGCACGAGATTCAGCAACAAGAAGCACTGCAAGCATCCATTCCATCCATGCTTGACCTGGATTGATTTACGCATGATTTGTACCGTTGCCCTTTAAATCAATGAGAACTATGGAAAACCATGGGAGAGGTGCGTATGCGTCGTCTTGTTGCAGCATCCATGGTGATGCTGCTCGTTCTCCTCATCCCAGTAAGTGCTGAGGAAACAGGCACTGTTCGTCTCGAAATCGACGCATTGGATGACAATTCTAAGCCTTGGTATGGCGATGGAGATAGCGTTCTTCTCGCTTCTTCCATCGTGAACGACGGTGCTGCAACCTCCATCACTGAAGACCCATCATGCGGCGTAGTCATGCGTGTGGCCGATGCTGTTGGTACAACCGTACTTGATGAAAGCACAACGTGTCGAGGTCAAAGCCGTGGTCTTGACATCAGCGCAGGAACAACAGCCTTGGGCCAACATGCATGGGATTTGACCAATCAAAATGGTGAGCTTGTTTCATCAGGACTCTACANCATCACCATCGAACTTGCAGGATCAGGTCTTTTAGCAACATCCGAAGTGATGGTACAACAAAACGCTGGTATTCCACCGGAGTTAATCTTCTCGACATCCATCGCCCATCGAGAGGACGTGCTGTCCCTTGGCGAGCCATTCGTCGTCGCTTACGAACTTCACAATCCAACATCCGAGGCCATCGATATCAGCAACCTTGATGCATGTCAACTGCTGATTTCCTTCGAAGAACAACGGCTCGGTCCATCATGCAATGCAGGATTGACAACCATTGATGCCTATGCAGTTCTCGGATTAGGCCACACCATGCATCATGCAACCACAGTCGGCGCCTCGACGCTGACAATCGAAACACCTGATGCACAAGTCGTTGATTCGTTCGAACTCTCCGTGCAAGATATCGTAGCCCCCTCAACGCCACTGGACGCTTCCATCAACGCACTCTCCACCTCATTCATTCAAGGCGAGTTGTTTGATGGCTCACTCACGCTTGAAAACGATGGAACAGAGAGCGAACTGTTGCGATTCACAAACACCTGCCGAGCCAGTTATTGGATTGCAGGAAGCAACGGCGTTGTGTTTGACTCCCTTGATCAAGCCAACTGTCGAACGGCAGAACTCGACGTGGTTGTGAGTGCGTCTTCTCAGACCACGTTCCCTCTCCAATCCTGGGCCTTTGTCGATGAAACGGGCTGCTCCATGTTGAGTGGAGACTACATCCTTGTCGCCGAAGTGCCCGAGTTTGGTTATTCGGCTTCGATGGATGTCGACTACCGTCGTATTCAGTCCGCAGACTGTGGTACTGCTTCTGAGCCGCTCACATCCCTCTCTGTCGATCTCGATGACAATGACGCGGCTGTGTTTGAATTGCAACTCGCTGGAATCGATGAGCGAACTGATATCCAATGGTTGGAAATTTGCAAGGCATCGCTCCAACTTTGGAACCTTGATCTCACTGAGAAGGTCATCGAAAAGAACGTTCTCTGCAACAGTGATGTACAGCTCGATCAAGCCCTACGCCTCTCTCCGGAAGATGTTCTTCGATTCGAACTCGAAGATTTGAACACCTTCGATTTCCAAGATGCTGAATACCGTGTGCGTATCGATTTGGCGACAGACCAAGACATTTTGCTCGAATACGAGTTCTCGTGGCCGTTGGATGTTGCTGTTGAAGATACGGCGGTTGTTGAAGAAGACGTCGTACAAGANGCTCCAATCGTTCTGATCGAGGGTGTTTGGAGCGGTGTCTTAACGCCTGACGGAACATGCTGGATGCTTGAGAATGATGAGGGCGTCATCCATATGCTTGCAGATGCGACCATGACTTCGTGGACCCCAGAACGCGGCATGACAGGATTCTACCAAGCACAACAAACGAACGCTAACGATGCTTGCACTCGATTCACCGCTGACAGTTTCACGTTTGTCGGGATACTTGAAGAAATTCCCTTGATAGAAGAATCGCCCGCTGTGGAAGAATCTTCTATTGTCGATAACGAAGTTGTTGAGCAGGAAGTCCTCCCTGATTGGGCGCCTCAAGCCGTTACTGTTCTCACCGTGAGCGCCATTCTTTCCATGCTCGGCTTTGCTGCGTTCAACAACGAAGCGATTCGCATCTCGACCACACTCACTGGATTGTGGTTCCTTGGTTTGATTGGAAGAACCTCTGAGACGAGTGATGGTCGTTTCCAACGTGGGCGACTGCTTGGATATCTCACCGCAAATCCTGGTTGCCATTTCCGTGCACTCCTGTCCGCCTTGGACATGAGCAATGGACAACTCTCACATCACCTTCGTGTTCTCGAACAAGAGGAGAGTATCTGGCGACGCAAGGACGGTCGCTTGGTCCGCTACTATCCGTTGACCAACACGCTCCACCCATTGCTTGAGGATGATGCGCTTCCAGTACCAATCCTCGCTCCTGATCCACTTTCGCTTCAAGGTAAGATTCTGGTTTTGCTCGATCATGACAGTCAAATGGGAGACTTCCCCACACAAGCTGAACTTGCAAAACGCCTTGACAAATCCCAGCAACTCATCTCTCACCACCTCCGTACCTTGGAGAAATACGGCCTCATCGAAGGACGCCGTATGGGTATGCGTAACCGATACAAACTCACCAAGGAAGCAATGTTCCTTCTCGAGACCAGCGAAGCATACCTACAGGACGAGATGAACCTCTAAATTCGATTCGCTGAGGTGGATTGAAGAAGGATAGCATGGAGGCGTGTTTAGCGTAGGATGTGTCAACGTGTCGGATGAAATCAAGACGACGGATGAAGTTGCATGGCAACAAGCATGGAACGATGCGAACGTCTTCGCTTCGAGCGATGATGCATCCAAGCCGAAATTCTACTGTTTGGAGATGTACCCCTATCCATCTGGAAAAATGCATATGGGTCACGTTCGAAACTATTCGATTGGTGATGCAGTTGCACGATACAAGCGAATGAAAGGCTTCAATGTCCTTTACCCGATGGGATTCGATTCGTTTGGAATGCCAGCTGAAAATGCGGCCATTGCTGAAGGTGGACATCCTCATGACATTACCGAGAAGAACATGGCATCGATTACGGAACAGATCAAGCGCATGGGATTCTCATATGACTGGAGTCGATTGGTCAAGAGTCACGATCCAAATTATTACAAGTGGAACCAGTTGTTCTTCACGCGCTTTTTCAAATCTGGACTCGCTTATCGTGAGTTTGCTCCAGTCAATTGGTGTGAATCCTGTTCAACGGTCCTTGCCAACGAGCAAGTCAAAGCGGGTCGCTGCTGGCGATGCAACGGTCCTGTACGACAAAAGGACATGAGCCAGTGGTTCATTGACATCACCAAGTATGCACAACAGTTGCTCGATGGTCTCGATACCATCGAATTCCCAGAAAGCGTTCGATTGATGCAAGAAGATTGGTTGGGTCGTTCTGAAGGAGCAGAAATCGAATTCGGTATTGAAGGGAGCGAAGAAACCATTCGCGTCTTCACAACTCGGCCTGACACCCTCTTTGGCGTTACGTTTGTTACCCTCGCACCAGAACATCCGCTTGCTGAAGAGCTGGTCAAAGGAACAGAGTACGAAGCTGGTTGGAAGGCCATGCACGATGTCTATGCCAACATGAGCGAGTTCGATCGAATCAAGAACCTCAACAAGAAGGAAGGTGTTTCACTCGGGCGCTTTGCAATCCACCCGCTCACTGGTGAAAAGATTCCAATCTGGGCCGGTAATTTCGTTCTCGCTACATACGGAACAGGTGCTGTCATGGCTGTTCCAGGCCATGATGAACGTGATTTCGACTTTGCCAAGACATACGATTTGCCCATCAAGCGTGTGCTGATGGAAAACGAGAATGGCGATGCTGATGAAGAACTTGAATCAGCATATACGGAAGACGGATACATGGTTCATTCCGGCATGGATGGATTCGATGGTCGCTTCGGAGATGCTGCGCGTACTGCAGTTATCGATGCCCTCGAAGCCGCTGGCAAGGGCGATCGTCGAGTCAATTGGAAGATTCGCCCTTGGCTCATCAGCCGCCAACGCTACTGGGGTACACCGATTCCAATCATTCACTGTGAAGACTGTGGAGCCGTTCCTGTTCCTGAAGATCAACTCCCAGTTGAACTTCCACGAGATGTTGTCTTCGATGGAAAAGGAAACCCATTGGAAACCTCAGAATCCTTCCTCAACGTTTGTTGCCCCGAATGTGGCAAGGATGCCCGACGTGAGACCGATACGATGGATACCTTCGTTGACTCATCGTGGTACTTCTTGCGTTACACCGATGCCAACAATCTCGATCAGTGGTACGATTCGAATATCGCCGACTATTGGATGAACGTTGACTTCTATTGTGGTGGAATTGAACACGCCCAAATGCACTTGATTTACGCTCGGTTCTACACCAAGGCACTTCGTGATCTTGGCTTCCACAGCATCGATGAGCCATTCAACGAATTGCTCTGTCAAGGTATGGTCAACAAGAGCGCTCCATTCTGTGAAACCTGTTCTGTTACACTCTCGGTCGATCATGCTGGCTCACCTTGTCCCCATTGCGATTCACCGCTCGGTGAGCGCTCGGCCAAGATGAGCAAGTCGCTTGGAAACACTGTTTCTCCTGAACAAATGATCGAGCAATTCGGCGCCGATACCGTTCGATTGTTCATTCTCTTTGCTGCGAATCCGACCGCTGGAATGGATTGGTCCGATTCGGCTGTTGAAGCTAACCATCGAGTGATGCAACAACTGCAAACCATGCCTGAACAACTTCTTGGATGGGACAAGCCTGCCCATTCCATCGATGCTTGGATGATGGCTCGACTCCGACAACGCCTCCAACAGTGGTCCGATGCAATGGATCGATACGACTTGCGTCGAGCGGTCGAATGCTCTCATTACGACATGGTCAAGGACATCAACTGGTACGTACGCCGTGGAGGAGGCAACGCTGAAGTTGGTCGAACATTGCTTGATTCCTGGACGCACATGATCGGTATTGCAACACCTCACCTCGCAGAAGATTGGTGGGCGCAACTTGGTGGAGAGGGACTTCTCGCTGCGCACGTCATGGATGAGATTCAGTCCATCAGCGAGGAAGACCAAGCGCTCCTCGATGGAGAAGCATTGATTCGAGATCTACTCGAACAAGCGCGAAAGGTTCGCAGTGTTGCTGAACGACACATCGATGGAGATGCAACATCGCTCACCATAGTCACCTCTGCACCATGGAGAAACGCGATAGCAGAAATGGCATTGAACCACCTCTCTGCAGGAAACAACGTCAAGACCTTCATGGGCATTTTAACCCAATCCGAACTCGCTCAAGTTGAAACTCGAGGTGAACGTCTCGGATTCTGGAACAAGCGTATGCTTCCTCAGGTGTTCAAGTGGGACGATGAAAAGAAGCGAATCCTTCTCTCAGCACTTGATGAAACACAGGTCTATGGCAATGCTTCTGATTTTATTGCAAAGGAACTCGGACTTGCATCGGTAGGCATCGTCCGTGGTGAAAGCGAAGAGGATGAGACTGGGAAAGCAGGCGTTGCAATGCCGCTTTCACCCGCATTCATCTATGCATGAGCTTCTTCTTCAACCGGTTCCGAAGGATCCTCAGGAGCAGTTGCTGGTTCGGTTTCAAGAGTTGGGACCGCCTTCTGTTGTGGTTGACTCGTCGGTGCTTTGACCGGTTTGAACGTGAAGTAGCCGGCAACACAGGCAAGGGCAATTGCGATTAAGATCAGAACTTGGTTGATTCCAAACGAAGACTCCGTACTCTCGCCCTTGTTCTCAACGACGATAACAGTACAGCCATCCGAATCGACCTGCTCGCCAAGAGGTGTTGAAGGGCATAGATCATCGTCGTTGAGGATTCCATCGGAATCCGTATCGGCTTGCTGAGATGAACATCCTGCACCATCAACAACGGTACTCAATGGTGTCCTCGGACAAATGTCCACTTCGTTGAGAACACCATCTGCATCATCGTCCACATCTTCTTCACCGTCGACGCATCCATCCGAATCGAAGTCTTGGGAAGGCAACACTGGTCCAACCAAACCACGTGGACAGAGATCGAAGATGTCATCGAAACCATCGCCATCGTCATCCTCATCTTCTTCATCATCATGACAACCATCCTGGTCGCGGTCGAGGGATGTATCAGTCGCGTTCCAATCACGGTATCCCTTTGGACACATATCGAGTTGGTTGGAACCGATCATATCGAGCATCAAATCGTTGTCATCATCCAGATCGTTGATGCTGTCTTGACAACCATCACGATCCCAATCGTTCATTTCTGTTGAATCCCAAAGAGCAAGATCACGTGGACAACCGTCTTCGATGTTGACGATACCATCACCATCCTCATCCAAATCGCACGCATCGCCAATGGAATCACCATCAAGGTCTTCCTGTCCAGCGTTTGATGTGCTTGGACAGTTGTCGCGTTGATCGACAAAGCCATCTTCATCCGTATCGAAATCCGAACATCCATCTCCTTCAACATCAGTTTCGGAGGTTGAGACCCATCCGATTGGCCCCTTTGGGCACGTGTCGAGGTGGTCGTAGACGGTGTCGTTGTCATCGTCAAAATCCTCGTCCGCATCTCGACATCCGTCGCTATCGTGATCGGTTGAAGCACTGCTTGTCCAACCGACTTCACCTTGTTGACATGTGTCAAGATCGTCGGCAATACCATCGTTGTCATCGTCATCATCGCAGACATCACCAAACATATCCGATTCGAAGTTCGCCTGATCTTCATTGGATACTCTTGGACAATTGTCGATACCATCGAGCACACCGTCTCCATCGAGATCGGTCTCATAGTGCCAAACACCACCGTCCTGCCCACCAACAGCAACAACGGAATGGTTTCCATACATGCCTGCCTCTTCAAACGAGAAAGCGATGAGAGAACCACCTGACGAAGACGATGCCATATCGTAAACTCGGTCACGACCATCGCTTCCACCCATGAGTGCCCACAACCAACCGTCATCGAAATCGTACTCACCGACGAAGATGTCAGTTCCGAAGTAACTCAAATCGTCGTCGTAGTCGGTCAAGACCTCCCCGCCGAGTGTGAACGCATACGTCGTCACACCCGCATAAATCACAGAACCGGATGCTGTTCGATACGCTGCACTGTACATATCGTAACCCGAACCNCCCTCAACGATGAGTCCGTCCCACGCCCCATTGGTAGTGACATCAGCTCGGAATGCGTCGAACCATTGTGTGGTCTCACTGTAATCCGTTCCAAACGTCGAATTGCCCTCAATGGTTCCGTACACTTGCACATCCAATCCTGCACCTGCAACGCATCCATTCACCAAGTCGTCACCTGTTCCACCTGCTTGTTGCAACCAGATCCAGCTGGTCGCATCGTATTTGGCGACAACGATGTCCCCCCCACCGTTTGAGTCAACAGAACCAACCTCATCGAATGCGAGTTGTCCGATAAACGTGAACGCAATGAACGTATCACCAACACTGTTTTGACAGAAGCCTCCGAAAGGCTCGACACCATCTTCAGACATTGCAGAGAATCCGTTTGTGAAGATGCCGTATTCATCGAACAGCATCACTGCAAGGCTCGATTGGGAACCACCAGCAAAGATAGTTTGATTCATGTCAAGAAGTTCCTTGAACAACACACTCACGTGGATTTGATCGTATTCATCAACAAACATATCGAACAACAATATCTCTTGTTGGTTGGCGATAGAGACTGCCCACTGCCATCCGGTTTCAACGTCGTATCGGGCGATGTAGGCATTGCCTTCATCCGAATCTGCATCTTTGTCCAGCGTTGGTAGAGAACCCAATGTCATGTTGCATTGAAGTCCAGCACTGCCGAGGCAATAATTCCCTGCGATGATGAAATCACCATCGCTCATTAAAGCAAGCGCATCCACTGAATCGACGCCAATGCTACCGAACGATTCACTGAAATTCCATTCATTTGTTTCGTTGGAGATGGCAATGAAACCATCCATATCATCAAATCCGAGCTGATTGGAATCGTGTCCATTATCTCCAATGAGAATGGATGAAGTGAAGCTACCGCCAACGAGAACTGAGTTGTTGTTCAAAGGTGCAAGCGCATTGATGGAATCTTCGCCAAAGCCGCCAACGGTGACTGCCCATCCTAACGGCTCTGAACCTTCTGTGTTGAATTGTGGGGAAATTTCAGCATCGAGGACCTCGGCTTGAGGATGAGGCATCGTTGCAAGAAGGAGTGCAAAAACGATGAGCAGTGGACGATACATAGCCATGTGAAGAACTGCCACTTCATGAAGGTGTTGCGTTGCAGTCCATTCAGTCCATTGTGACGATTGGTTCAAAGACGGTCGACGTCGAGGTCCAATCATGGCCCAAGGTCGCAAGCCAAATCGCAGAGGCCAGGGGCGGCAACGGAAGCGTCGTCGATACGGTGGCCCTCGCAAGGCCAATCTGATTGAACAATCGAANAAGGAGCTTCTTGAATACAATCAACGAGCCNATGACCGATTCGATTACGAAAAAACCGGCCTCCAACCGGTTGGCCTACCGGATGATCCGTCCGGTGCGAAATCGTTCTCGTTCACGTGGAAATGCAACCCTGTTCGGCTATTGGATGAAGAGAAAATGGCCGATTTTGTTGTCCGTAGAGGCGAGTTTGGTTGGCTTGATGACGATCGTGTTGATGAGATCGCAGCGTTTGCTGAGCCACTGTCCATATCAGCAGATCAAGCGTTGTCGCTTCGTTCAGCTCTTCTCCAACAGAAGACCGTCTACGGCCACTCAACCATGCGCAACCGTGGCCGTCAAATCCATCGCGATTACAAACAAGGGATGTCTGTTGTCGAGTTATCGAAAAAATACGACTTCCCTCCCATGAACATCTTCCGGCAAATTCTCGCTGAGAAAGGATGGTCGAAGACGAAGATCAAGGAAGCCGTTCGGGCACCGTCTCGCTTTTCAGAACGTGAACGCAAAGAATTCGAGGCTGCAGAGGAAGCCGATCGAGTTTCCAACGTGGACCAAAGCGAGACGCACCTTCGTGCTGATGTGTTTGAAACCATCCTTGCGGATTGGTTTGAGGAGCAGGGTGTACGACTCCGACGACAGCCCGAACTTGTCAAAGAACAGTCGAAAGAAATCGGTGGTCCAAAATTGACACCAGATATTTTGTTCCTCGACCATGTTGAAATCAATGGCCAGCCGGTTGCCTGGATTGATGCGAAGCACTTCTACGGTGCCGATGTAGGATTCCAGCGCAAGAAGATGTCCAAACAAATGATGCGTTACATCAACGAATGGGGGAGTGGAGCCATTGTCTTCAGACACGGATTCTCAGAAAATCTGTACATGGCTGGTGTGACCATGCTCGATGCCAGTCCGTTGGACCTCTCCGAATTGCAAGATCGGCCTTAGAAAAACCGTTGCGGTGCGATTTGCGTTACGAGTGAATCCAAACCAATGGGACGAAGACGTTCGGAAAGTTGTCGCAAATCACTCTCGTCAAGGGGTTCATTGGCTTTGGCAGGAAGCAGGACGCACGAAGTTCCAAGCATGCACAATCGTGCTCGTACCTTTGCTTGAAGATTCATTTCGTTGATCACAGATTGAACCGAAGCAAGCATCGATTGTCTGGAGGGTTCTTCCAACATCTTGGACATTCGTCCGAACGTTTGTGCTTCTTTCAACAGTTCATTCCATATGGATGCATCCCATTGCTTCATCGCAAGACGATCAACTGCAGCATCACCTGCACGCGTAATGCTTGATTTCCAGTCCGGATGGTCGATGTATTCTGACGTGTGCTTGGATTCACTGGACTGCCAAACCAAGAGGATATTCGTATCAAGAGAAAAGCTTCGAGCAACGCCTGGTGACGGTGGTGAACCAGGATGCGTACGAAGTTCAACACCTCCGACATAGAGTCCAAGAACATCGCCAAGGCCTCCCGAGTACCGTCTTTCGATGTGATGTGCAGCCCGGAAATACTGTGCAACAGATCCTTTCTCGGTCATTTGAAAACAAGCCAAAGCCAGTGATGAAAGTCCTGCAGCAGACATACCGAATCCTTGACTGAGCGGCAATTCAATGTCGACGTGAATGGAATAATTGGCATCCTGTGGAAGGAGACGTGCTTGACGTAGTTCGTCGATCAGATCGTCGTACATTTGTTCACTAAGTGATTCACTCGGTATCTGCGCACTGATCACAACTTCAGTCGTACCTTTCGATTTGATTTCAGGAATGTCTTGATCCCAGCCAGCCATCTCTTGGCCTGCTTCGATAACCTCGCTTCGACCCGATTCTTGAATCGATACAGAAACACCATGCTCAAGACAAATTCCCGCACCTCGACTTCCTTGGTTCCGAGGAAGGAGAGCATCATCATGGATTGAAAACAGTAAGGTGATGTGTCCACCAACACGAACTGTTGCCATGGTCAAGCCATCTCACAGTGAATCATCAAGATGGCGGAAGGTCCGATATCGGAATCAAGCAAAGGCTCGTCCGAGATCGTCACCGAGGTCGGTGAAGCGAGACTTCAATTCCTCAATGGCGCTGTTGAAGACAGCTTCAGGAGCCATTGAACCATCCGTCTCGAAGGAGAAGACGAAACTGCCGTCAACCTTGTTGAGAACAATCGCCTCATCGAAATCCGCATCTCGGCCAGTACCGTGACCGACTTGGTGGAGAGCCTTCTCGAGGTCCAGAACGGTTGAGATATCGTCGCACTTCTTGTTGCTGAAGAGTTTCGCATCAATGGCTCGACCATCGCTGGTCTTGAGGTCAAGGTCGAAGAGAACAGAGGCCTTCTTTGGCTTCTTGAGTTCTGCTTCGTAGCGTGGTTGGAAGGTGACTGCAGAAGCAGCAGACCACTTGGCGTGGTCACGGCCTCGACCGAGTGTTGCAAATGCAATGAACTCGAGGAATTGTCCCTGAGCAAGGTACGTAATTGGGATGGACTGCATTTCTTCACTGATATCGAATGTCGGATCGGATACGTTGGTCAAGTCTCCAGCACGAACAACACGGTATGGCTCATCGCTGTCTGCAGATGGGCCTTGAACGTTGAGCGTGTACAAGACTTGACACAGTGGGCAGCCACGGTCGTCTTCAGCCATGTCCATGCAATTTGGACAATGGTCAGGAGCAACAATGCTGTTCTCAGGGCATGTTGGAATTGGAATCATAGCGAGACGGTGCGCAATAACTTCGTCTGGAAGTGCGTTGACCGATTCAAAAATTTCACCACGGTTGTTGTCTTGGTTCACACCAAGCGTGAACATGACCTTGTCGATTGCCATCTTTGGTACATCAGCCATGATTGCACGACGAAGTGCGTTTATCTGAGATGCATCAGCATCTTCAATGAGAATCTTCATTTTATTTCCTTTAGGATACCCGTCAACAACGCTTGCTTTCATCTTCATTCCTCCAAATCAGACACGTCGTCCACGTCGTCCACCCTTTTTCTTGGTGCCGTCGTGGGCGATTGGCGTTACATCCTCGATTCGAGTGATGGTCATGCCTGCACGTGTCAGTGCTCGAATTGCCGCTTGTGCACCGGGTCCTGTGTTGTTGGACTTGTTTCCACCAGGAGCACGGTACTTGATGATCAGTTGCGAGAATTCCTTGTCCTTGAGCATATCAGCGAGACGCTCAGCGGCACGAGTGGCAGCGAATTGGCCACCACTGTCCTTGGACGATTTGACAACTTGTCCACCGGAGCAGGTACCGATGGTTTCGGCACCGGTCATATCGGTCGCCGTCATGAGGATGTTGTTGTAAGANGAAAAGATGTTGACNATGGCTCGNCGNGTCATCAGGCTTCACCTCCATCTTCTGCACTTGGTGCTGCTTCGGCAGCTTCGTTGACTTCATCAGCGAACGGCTTTGTTGCTTCGGGGTCGACTTCCTCCTCATCAGCAGCGTATTCTGCCATTTCACGGCGTCCGTCAATTGCCTTGCGGATTTCGTGCTCTGGATTGTTTAGGTCACTGGATGGGTGATACTGAATCATTTCTTCTTCATCACGGTTGACTGGATACGATGGGATGGTCACTTTTTGTTCGCCGATGCAAATGTGACCGTGGGTCACGAGTTGTCGAGCCTGCTTGAGTGAGCATGCGAGCCCCTTGTAGTAGACCTGTGCTTGGAGTCGACGATTGAGGATGTCTTCGGCGCTAAGCGACAAAATATCGTCAAGGGAGGCCTCGCTTGTAATGAGGCCTTTGAGGTGAAGCGAACGAAGAAGGTCATGCATCTCTCGCATTCCGTGACCTTCTGTGGTGTCGATCATACCGATGAGACGCATGGCTTGGCGTCGATGGCGTCGGAGCTGAGACTTGGCCTTCCAGATCTCTCGCATGTTCTTCAAGCCGTGATTGGCTTGGATGAGATGTTCTTCTTCGATTCGTGCCTTCTTCCAAGGATGAGGCGGCGTGTCGAACTTTGGTCTGGAAAACTTTGGCTCACCCATGCTTCATCACCCTCATACTTTCTTTCGGCTTACACCGAGTGTTAGGCCACCACGGCCGTTGCTTCGTCCACGTTGTCCACGTACCTTGTTGCCGCTCGCGTGGCGAACACCACGGTAGCACTTCATGGTTCGAAGACGGTTGATGTCTTCTTCGAGTGT
>FUFK010044328.1_pt1 | contig 25998 bp, 23 predicted proteins | sample 1021851 | NCBI WGS metagenome assembly FUFK01 (sample SAMEA51879418, study PRJEB19060) | metagenome | reverse complement strand
TCCTGCCGTTTCTACAATTTTTACTCCACCTTTTACGATTGACTCTATATAACCAGGGTAATCTGGGTTCGCAAAACCTGGAAGAAAAGTCAAATTAACACCAATTGGTTTATCAGTCATATCTTTGCAACGAGCTATTTCGTTTGCAAGATCTTTTGGGCTTGCTTGAGTAAGACCTGTTATTATTCCTAAGCCTCCTGCATTAGAAACAGCAGCAGCCATTTCAGCAAAGCCAACNTAATGCATNCCGCCNTGTACAATNGGATGNTCTATNTCNAACATTTCTGTAATTTTTGTTTTAATCATTGTTTTTCCCAGATTTATAAATAATTTGTTTATTAGACTTTATCGAGCTTTTTAAATCAAGCAGATTTTTCAGCTATTTATTTGAAAGGATTATTATGATTAATCGACTTAAGTGGGCTAGTACTTTTTTTATCTTGGTTGGTATTTTGCTGACTAATTTAAATATCTATCCCTTAAATATATTTGTTCATGGAACAGGTGCAATTGGATGGACAATGGTAGGATATATGATGGCAGATCGCGCTATATTAACAAATTTTGGACTTCAAATTCCCTTGTTTATAATTGGTAATATATATCTTTTGGTATAAGTAATTTGTATGTCTGAAAAAGAGATGGTGACTAACATATTTGGTGATGAGATTGAAGCTTGTTGCTATGATCCAATGACAGGATATTTTAGAGATGGTTTCTGTAACACTGACGAACATGATTATGGTAGTCATGTAGTTTGCGCAGTAATGACTGATGATTTCTTAGAATTTAGCAAATCTAAAGGAAATGACCTCTCAACGCCAAGACCTGAATTCAATTTTCCTGGTTTAAAAGAAGGAGATTCTTGGTGTCTATGTGCTGAAAGATGGAAAGAAGCTTTTGAGTGTGGTTTTGCACCTAAAATATACCTTAAAAGAACAAACAAAAAAGCTTTAAAAGTAATAGATTTGCATATTCTTAAAGATTTTGCGCTAGATTTGTCTTAATTCACTAATGGTAGCTCATACCAATTAGTCGTATATTTAGGTGAAGTCATGTTCTGTCTCATAGGTGACCATTTTTTTGTATTTTGTGATGCATAGTAAATTTGAGTTTCGTAGGAATTCATTTGATCAAGGTATTTCATTAATTTTGTATTTTGCTTAGGATCATTAGGGTCTTTAAATAAAGAATGTTGTTTCACATGTTCGTTAGTAAATTTATTTAAGATTATTCCTGCTTTTGCATANTCATATCCAGATCTAAAGATAGGCAATAATCCCTTTTTTGCTGCTGTAAGAATATCTCTAGTATCGTTTGTAGGGGTAATTAGTCCAATTGTTCTCAGATCCGAGTGTTGAGGTTTATTTTTATTAAAAGGGCTAGTTCTTACAAANACAGAAACTTGAGANCATTTTTGNNTTTCACTTCTTAANTTTTCTGCTGCTCTAACAGCAAAATTACTAACTATAGGTTTTAACGNTTCTAAATTAGANACTCTTTCACCAAAGCTNCTNCTCACAACAATTTGTTTTTTTGACGAAATNTCATCCTCAATATTAAGACATCTTTCGCCTCTTAATTCTCGAACAGTCCTTTCTAAAACTACACTAAATTTCTTTCTAATGTTTTGAGGATTAACGTTTGCAAGATCTAATGCTGTATTGATACCAGCATTATTTAAGTGATCATTTAATCTTCTTCCAACTCCCCATACTTTACCTACTGGAGTATGCTGCAAGGCAATTTTGATTTGTTTCTCATTTGATAGATCAATTACTGAGGTCGGTATATTTTTTCTTTTAATTTCATTTATAGCAATCTTGCTTAAAGTTTTGTTTGGAGCTATTCCTATTCGAACTGGAATTCCTGTCCATTGCCTCACTAAAGATCTTATATGACAACCAAAATCATACAAATTATAGTTTTGCTTCAAAGTATCTAAATCCAGAAAGGCCTCATCGATACTATATATCTCAACTCTTGGAACAAATCCCTCAAGTATATTCATTACTCTGGCCGATATATCTCCATAAAATGTAAAATTTGATGAAAACACTTTTCCATTTTGCTTCAGAAAAGATTCTCTAACCTTAAACCATGGAACACCCATTGCGATTCCCATCTTTTTTGCTTCTGTACTTCTTGCTATAACACAACCATCATTATTAGAAAGTACAACAATAGGAACGTTCTTTAGGTCTGGACGAAAAATTCTTTCACAGGAGGCATAAAAACTTTCACAGTCGACAAGAGCAAAAGCCATTAGAATTTATTAATTGCTGCGGTTACAGTTCCTACTATTTCTAATTCTTGTCCACTATTAATGAAGATAGGAGGGTACTCAGGATTCTCAGGCATTAAACACATTCTTGGTTTGAGCTTTAATCTTTTACATACAAATTCGCCATCTATAGTTGCTACCACAATACTGTTGTGAGAAGGCTTTATACTTCTATCGACTATTAAGACNGCTTGATCGGTAATGCCAGAACCAACCATGGATTGTCCCTGCGCTCTAACCAGAAAAGTTGCAGCACCATTTTTTATTAGGTGTTTATTTAAGTCTATTGGACTTTCAATATAGTCGCTTGCCGGACTGGGGAANCCNGCATGGACNGATTCAAGAAAATAGGGCACAAATATTGCCGGCAGATTTTCTTCAGAAATTTTTCCGATATAGTTAACTTTCATAGGAATTATTAAATACTGTATAAATATACAGTATATTTGAGTTTAAAACAATACTGTTTTTAGATTTTAAATTCTTTTAAATTTAGACTATTTTCTTCAATAGAAAGATACCAACCATACTTATCCCAATCTCCAAGTACAACTCTTTTAGTTGAGTCATGTTGATGTATTTTTGGTCTATGTGTATGACCGTGAATAAAAATATCTGGGTTATTTTCTTGAATGAAATTATTTACTGTTTCAAGACTTACATCTGTTATTTCAAGGGACTTTTCAGAAGTAGCATTTTTACTTTCAGATCTTAATAAATTTGCAATTTCATTTCTTTCATCAATGCTTTTAGCTAAGAAATCTTTTTGCCATTCCTCAGATCTCACATTATTCCTAAATTCTATGTAGTCACTATCGTCAGTACATAAAAAATCTCCATGACTAAGAATCGTCTTCAAGCCATTAATATCTAAAGAATAAGGATCAGAAATTATAGAAATACCAACTTCATTTGCAAAAGTCTTACCTATTAAGAAATCTCTATTACCATGCATAAAAAATACTTCAGGACCATCTAAGACGAATTCTGAAAGAGTAGTTTTTATATCTTTATGGAACAAATTGTCATCATCATCACCAATCCATATTTCAAAAAGATCTCCCAATATGAACAGATGAGTACAGGCTTCTTTAGACTCATTTAAGAATGCTTTAAAAGCATTAGTTAAATCAGGTCTTTTTTCACTTAAATGTATATCTGATACAAAGCGCGGTTTCATTCACTAATAACAACAGATTCTATTGTGATTACTTCTTGAGGAACATCTTGATAAGCTCCAGATGAGCCTGTTGNAACTTCTGCAATTTGATCAACTACATCCATACCATCTGTGACCACTCCAAAAACTGCATAACCCCAACCTTGAGAAGTTTCTCCAGTATGATTTAAAAATCCGTTATCCTTATGATTGATAAAAAACTGGCTTGTTGCAGAGTGAGGATCCATAGTTCTAGCCATTGCAATGGTGCCTCTATCATTTGACAGCCCATTATTTGCTTCGTTTTGTATAGGACTTGTCCCACTTGATTTATTACTCATGTCAGCAGTAAGTCCTCCTCCCTGAATCATAAAACCATTAATGACTCTATGAAAAATAGTTCCCTCATAGTAACCAGATTCTGCAATNGATATAAAATTTTCAACTGTAATAGGAGCTTTCTCATTATTTAGCTCAAGATTTATATCTCCAAGTGATGTTTTAATAATGACTTCTGTCATAACTTTCTCCTTTTGCTGTTCAACTTCGGCAACATTATTATTTTCAGCACAAGAACTGACTAATATAAGAAATGTAGCTATAAAAAATGAAGTTGAAAATTTATATATATTCAATGAAATTCCTTATTAATGTAATTATCTTATCATTAAAAATTATTATTCATAATGTAGTTTTCTAAATGAATATTTATCTTTTCTTCATTTAAACCAAAATCTTCAAGTGAATATATGTGCTTTTGTTTTTTTATTTCACTTTGACCTAACAGATACTTTTTCATTCTATTTTCAGTTTGAATATCAATATCTAAGCCAAGTCTTATATATATATTTTTGATGGTAGCAAGCGGGTCATTAATAAAATCTGAATAACTTATATCTACAATTTGATCTTCTGATAATTTTTTCTTGGCCTCTATACCTTTGTTTAAATTATGTTGCCAAAAATCTAAAATTACATCACCAATTTCCTTTGGGTTCACATTTTTTGAGAATGCAGATCTAATATTTTTTGCAAGACTGCAAAAAGAGGCAATCGATTCCATGGGATCTCTATGAATATTAATAAATTTTGCGTTTGGATAAGTTGATAAAATTTCTGGTATGTGTCCGATATGACTGGGATCTTTCAAAAGCCATCTTTTTGGCCTTCCACTTAATTCAAGCATTTGAAAAAACTTCTTATGCCATGCAAAAACAGAATTAAAACTGCAATCTTTAAGATATTCAACATATTCTGGAACATTTGCCATACACATATAAACAAAACTTCTAACATTAATCGTTGCAAGTAATTCACATTCTTCAGGAGTTTGAGCTCTAATGTGATGCATGTACCTTAATTTTGGGATTATTGTTCTGGCGAACTTTAGTTCGGCGTTTATTTTCCATTGACGTTTTTTAATATCAAAATCAGTTTTCACCAATGGAAGAGGTGACATAATTTCCCAATACTTTGGAGATCTGTGATTTTTATCAAGCGCAAGCAAATTAAATAAAAATGTTGTTCCTGATCTGGGCAATCCAGTAACAAAAATTGGATCAGCTGGAGAGGGAAGCACTTTATTTTGCATAAAGTCATTCAGCCTGCTTCGCATCTTAAGCCTGTCTTTAAGTTGATTCTTAAAAGCAAATGCTCCATACAAATTAAATTTATTGTGATTGTTTGCAGAATTAATAAGTATTTTAAGTGGCTCAGAATAATCATCATCACCAAGACGACCTTCAAGATTTNCGATCATATCCTTTACTTTAATTTCTCTTAACATTTCTAAAATTAATGATTTAAACTATAAGATACTCTTATATTTAATAATCTACAATTTTGGGTAATGAATATTCTTTTTTTATGTGTTGGTAACTCTGGCAGGAGTCAAATTGCTGAGGGCNTNGCNANAGATATGCTTCCAAAGTCNTATGACATCAGAAGTGCTGGATCNAAACCAGCAAAAAATGTCCACAATGATGCTATTTTTGTTATGAATGAAATTGGCATTGATATTTCAAGTAATAAAACAAAATCAATTGAAAGCCTTGATAAAGANTTTGTNAGTAAACTTGATCATGTAATTACTTTATGTGCTGAAGAAGTCTGTCCCATTGTTCCAGAATCAACTAATACTTTGCATTGGCCAAACGAAGACCCTGATAATGATACTTATAACAAAGCTCAATCGGAAAATGCTTTCAGAAAAACTAGAGAAAATATCTTTAACTTACTTAAGAAGTTTTTTATTATGAATTCTTAGGTAAAAAATTTAAAATGGCTCCTCAGGTTGGGATCGAACCAACGACCAATTGATTAACAGTCAACTGCTCTACCGCTGAGCTACTGAGGAACGTTAATAGCAAGGCATTATAAGTAATTTTTTATACATAAGTAAATGACAAAAGCATTAAAGGTAGTATCTGATTTTGAACCAGCTGGGTCTCAGCCAGATGCAATTAATAATTTAGTTTCTGGATTGCAAGATGGTCTTTTACATCAAACACTTCTTGGTGTTACTGGTTCGGGAAAAACGTACACAATGGCAAAAGTGATTGAAGAAACGCAGCGGCCTGCAATAATCATGGCGCATAACAAAACCCTTGCTGCTCAACTGTATGGTGAGTTCAGAGACTTTTTTCCTAATAATTCTGTTGAGTATTTTGTTTCTTATTATGACTACTATCAACCTGAAGCATATGTACCAACATCAGATACTTATATAGCCAAGGATGCTTCAATAAATGAGCATATTGAACAAATGCGACTTTCTGCAACAAAAGCACTCATTGAAAGGAAAGATACGGTAGTTGTTGCAACTGTCTCATCGATTTACGGTCTAGGAGCACCTGAATCTTATTTAAAGATGGTTGTTCATTTAGATAGAGGCGATATGATCTCGCAGCGAGATTTAGTTCTGAGATTATCTGCTCTTCAATATACAAGAAATGATCTAGATTTTAGAAGAGCTACTTTTAGAGTAAGAGGAGATACTGTTGATGTTTATCCTGCTGATTCTGATAAAGAGGCATTAAGAATTGAATTTTTTGGTGATGAAATAGAGCGGATTTCTTGGTTTGATCCTTTAACAGGAGTTGTGATTAACGAAGTACCACGCGTAACCATTTTTCCAAAAACTCACTACGTGACACCAAAAGAAACGGTTACAAATTGTATTCCAGANATCAAAGANGAACTNAAGTCGAGATTAGATTTCTTACGAAATAATAATAAACTTGTTGAAGCTCAAAGGCTTGAAGAAAGAACAAACTATGATATTGAGATGATGAGAGAGCTTGGCTACTGTCAAGGAATAGAAAATTACTCTCGTTACTTAAGCGGAAGAAAGCCTGGAGAATCTCCACCATGTCTGTTTGATTATATTCCTAAAGATGCAATTGTTTTTATTGACGAATCTCACGTTTCAGTTCCACAAATTGGAGCTATGTATAAGGGAGATCGATCTAGAAAAGAGACTCTAGTTGAATATGGATTTAGGCTTCCATCAGCTCTGGACAATAGACCTTTAAAATTTGATGAGTGGGAAATGTTAGCTCCACAAAGAATATATGTATCTGCTACTCCAAGTAGGTACGAAAATGAAAAACAAGATAATTTAGTAGAACTACTAGTTAGACCAACTGGACTAACTGATCCCGATGTTGAGATAAGACCGGCTTCTTCACAAATAGATGATGTAATTGGGGAGTGCAATGAAAGGGTAACAATGAAAGAACGAGTCTTAATTACTACTCTTACAAAAAGAATGGCAGAGGACTTAACCGATTATCTCAATGAGAATAATATCTCTGCAAGATACATGCACTCTGATATCGATACAGTCGAAAGAGTTGAAATTATTAGAGATTTGAGACTTGGAAAATTTGATGTTTTAGTTGGAATTAATCTTTTAAGAGAGGGATTGGATATTCCAGAAGTCAGTTTAGTTGCTGTTCTGGATGCAGATAAAGAGGGATTTTTGAGATCTGATACTACTTTGATTCAAACAATTGGAAGGGCAGCAAGAAATTTAAGAGGAACTGCAATTCTTTATGCTGATAAGGTCACTGGATCAATGCAGCGAGCTATTGATGAAACAAATAGAAGAAGAGAGATTCAAGAAAAGTTTAACTCTGAGAATAATATTACGCCCAAATCTATATCCACTAAGGTCAAAGATATTATGGAAGGCGCAAGAATAATNAAAGGCAACACTAAAAAGAAAAAAGAAGATATTGAAAAAATAGTACCATTTAAGATTTTAGATGACACTGTAGAGAACATTACTGAAACACTTCAAAAACTTGAGGATGAGATGTTTGGCTTGGCTAAAAAAATGGAATTTGAGAAAGCTGCTGTCTGTAGAGATAAAATTACTTCGCTTAAAAGAAAATTAATTGATCTTTAGGCTGAACACAGGAATGTGCACTCATTAGTTGGTAGTATTCTTTTACACGACCCACATAATCAATTGCTTGTTGGCCTCTAGTATACGAAACACTATCGGTCAAATTAAGGTCCTCTCCTTTTAGAGTTTTTAATTTTGCCTNAATTTCTAGCCATGAAACATTTTCAATATTTTCATCTATGAGGCTAGCAACTTTTAAAATATTTGTAGGTCCAAGATTGTAGCTTGCTAAAACGATAGATAATTTGTCAGCCTCAGTTATACCAACTTTATTTTTTTCTAANAGCATAGCNAAATACCTTGAGCCACCCTTTATGTTTTGTTCTGGATTTAATCTTTTTTCAACACCGACTAATGCTGCTGTTTCAAGAGTTACCATCATCATACCTCGAACGCCCATATTTGATTGCGCTCTTGGATCCCATTGTGATTCTTGAAAAGAGATTGCTGCAAGTAGATTTTTATCAATCATTGTTTCTTCAGATGCTTCTTGAAACATTTGATCATATTTAGGATAACGCTCAATTAATAAATCTTTAAATTTATTTTTTTCAAANTTGTTTAAAGATGAAATTGAATAAGTGTCAGATAAAATTTGATCGCATGAAATTTCTTTATTTATGTATGAGCAACCGGCAATTAAAGTAGCCAAAATTGGCACTAAAAAAAATCTATACATATTCCCCATTTTTAAATTATTTAATAAATAAAGACTTTATAATTGTTATATATACAATATTTCAGACTTAAAGAAGTGTCAAAGAATAAAAGCATTATATTTAAGGGCAATCACGGTTNTTCGAGATCTAAACTTGAGCAACTGACCCAACACTTCAACAGAGTTAATCAAACTAAAACAAACATTTCTTGCAATGAGATATATCTTGTGCAAATTGAATCAGATGATATTGATATTGATGGACTAAAAGATATTTTGTCTGCAGATGAATTTCAAAATGATTTNTCATTTTATGTTGGCCCAAGATTAGGNACAATCTCTCCATGGTCTTCAAAAACTGAAGACATTATCAAAAACGTTGGTTTTAAAAATATTAAAAGAGTTGAGAGATTGTATGGTTTTCAGTTTGATCAACTTGTAGAGCAAAGTCATGATTTTTCAATGTTCTATGATCGAATGACTCAAGAAGTATATAAATCAAAAGATGATTTTGAAAATCTATTTGCTAGCGAAGAGCCTAGACCATTAAATTATGTAGATATCCTAAAAAATGGAAAAGAAGCACTTGAACATGCTAATACATCTTTTGGCTTTGCGATGAGTTCTGAAGAAATTGATTATTTGTTTAATTTCTATAAAAAAGAAAATAGAAATCCTACTGATGCAGAGTTGATGATGTTTGCTCAAGCAAACTCAGAACACTGTAGGCATAAAATATTTAATGCAAAATGGGATATTGATGGAAATCAAATGAATAATTCTCTTTTTGATTTAATTAAAGACACTAGCAAAGCATCTCCTGACGGAATTATTTCTGCTTATAAAGATAATGCAGCAATTATAGAGGGNGAGAAAATAGAGCGATTACATTTAAATGAATCGAATACATATGAACTGAAGCAAGATATTATTAACTCAACTATAAAGGTAGAGACTCACAATCATCCAACTGCAATTTCTCCTTATCCAGGCGCATCAACTGGTTCGGGTGGAGAAATAAGAGATGAGGGGGCTACTGGAAGAGGAGCAAAACCTAAAATTGGTTTAGTCGGATATAACGTATCTAATTTACGCATACCAGGATTGCAAAGAAGTTGGGAAAAAGAAGAAAAGAAGCCATCAAGAATAGCATCTCCATTAGAAATAATGACAGATGCGCCTATTGGAGCAGCTGCATTNAATAATGAATTTGGTAGACCAGCTACATTAGGTTATTTCAGATCTTTTGANACTGAATTCAACGAAAATGAGGCCTATGGATATCACAAACCGATTATGCTTGCTGGAGGAATTGGTGAAGTTAGGAATGCTAATAATTTTAAATTACAAATAGCAGAAGACTATTTAGTAATTGTGTTAGGTGGACCAGCAATGTTGATAGGTCTTGGTGGGGGTGCAGCATCTTCTGTTTCGTCAGGTGAAAGTGATGTTGATTTAGACTTTGCATCTGTACAGAGAGATAACGCTGAAATGGAGCGAAGATGTCAAGAGGTCATTAACAAATGTTCATCACAAGAAAATAATTACATTGAATTTATTCATGATGTTGGTGCTGGTGGACTATCAAATGCAATTCCAGAGTTNGCTAAAGATTCTGACCTNGGGGTNTANATAGACCTATCTAAAATACCAAATGCNGATAAATCAATGTCTCCTATGGAAATTTGGTCTAACGAATCTCAAGAAAGGTANGTTTTGGCAATTCANAAAGACAANCAAGCATCTTTTGAAAAAATCTGTATAAGNGAAAGATGTGAATATGCAATTGTTGGCCACACTACAAAAGAAAAATCCGTTAAATTATTTGATNCTAACAAAAACAATTNTCCNGTCGATGTTCCNTTATCGATGTTATTTGGAGACTTGCCTATAACTAAGATGAAAGTTTCTCAAANACNTNAAGAAGAAATAAAAGAAATTGAACCGGATGATTATGACTTATCTGAAGTGCTTATTAAAACCTTGCAACATCCAACAGTAGCCTCAAAATCTTTTCTAATTACTATTGGGGATAGAACAGTCAGTGGAATGGTTGCCAGAGATCAATTTGTCGGNCCGTATCAAGTTCCAGTATCNGANTACAGTTTAAGCATGAGGTCTTATACATCTAAAAAAGGAGAAGTTGTGTCNATTGGTGAGAAACCTACCATAGCTATATCAAATGCAGGGGCTTCTATGCGTATGGCACTAGCAGAAGCNTTAACAAATATGGCTGGAGTTGNAATNAAAGGATTAAATTANGTTCAGGTTTCTGCAAACTGGATGGCTGCTTCAGGANNTAATCAAGAAGATTTAAATCTTAGAAATGGTGTTGAGGCATTATCAAAACTATCATCCAAGCTAAAGATATCTATACCAGTGGGTAAAGATTCTCTTTCAATGAAAACTAAATGGAACGAAAGTGATGCTGAGTTCGAAGTAAAAAGTCCATTATCAGGAATCATCACCGCAATGGCTCCAGTGGATGANATAGCTTTGTGNGTAACTCCAGAAATAGATANNAANGCCGAAACNAAACTNGTCTTAGTAAAACTTAATCAGAAAACTAGACTAGGCGGCTCTATTTTTTCTGAAGTTATACAAGAAACATTCAACGAGACTCCTGATATTGATGATGCAGATAAATTTAAAGATATGTTTTATTTAATTCAAGATTTAGTAAAAAACAAAAATATTATCGCTTTGCATGATATTTCAGACGGAGGACTTGTTACTTCAATTGCTGAAATGTGCTTTACAAAAAAAATTGGAGCAACTNTTGATATTTCAGATTTTGAAAACATAAATCAANCTCTATTTAACGAAGAAATCGGATTTGTCATTCAGATTGAAAACAGTCAGCTTGAAAAGGTTTTGAAACTCTTTGAAGAAAAAAATCTATTTGCCAAAGAAATCGCAGATTTAAATAATAATAATTTTGTTATTAAAAAGAATAAAAAAATTATTTTCGAAGAAAAAATAATTAGGCTAGAAAAATACTGGCGAGAAACATCTCATGCAATTCAAAGTATTAGAGATAATAAAGAAATTGCAGATTCTGAGTTAGGATTGCTAGATTCATCTGAATATACTGGGCTAAATTCGAATGTTTCTTTTGATGAGTCTCAAATAATAAGTTTCAAAAACATAAAAGCAAAACCTAAAGTAGCCATATTAAGAGAACAAGGAGTTAATGGTCAGAATGAAATGGCTGCTGCATTTACCTTAGCAGGATTTGAAGCTCAGGATGTGCATATGCAGGATCTTTTAGATGGCGAAATTTCACTTAAAAATTTTAATGGGATGGCTGTATGTGGTGGTTTTTCTTATGGTGATGTATTAGGAGCAGGTGGNGGTTGGTCAAAAACCATTATTTATAACGAAAAAGTAAAAGATCAATTCCAGGCATTTTTTCAGGATGCGAATAAATTCACTCTTGGTGTTTGTAATGGTTGTCAGATGCTTTCAAATCTCAAAGATATTATTCCAGGTGGAGAGAATTGGCCTAGTTTCGAGAGAAATTTTTCTGATCAATTTGAAGCTAGACTTGTGCAGGTAAAGATTGAAAAAACTAATTCAGTGCTTCTACAAGATATGGAAGGATGGACTGTTCCAGTTGCATCAGCACATGGTGAGGGAAGAGCAAAATTTGATGAAAATAGTTTAATAAAATTAAAGAAAAATAATCAAATTGCGATGCGCTTTGTAGATTCTTTAGGGAAAGATACTGAGATTTATCCGCTCAATCCAAACGGATCACCCGAGGGAATTACCGGTATCACTGCTGGCGATGGAAGAATAACAATTATGATGCCACATCCTGAAAGAGTCTTTAGGAAACATCAATTGAGTTGGTATAAAAAAGATTGGAAAGAGTTCTCACCGTGGATGCAGATTTTTATCAATGCTAATAATTTCGTAAAATAGTTACCAGAGTTTGATATCTTCTTCTCTAAAAATAAAATTATCCTTTTCGAGATCTTCAAGATAATATTTAAGAGTCTTTTCAACTGTTGGGAAAGCAATTTCATCCCATAAAATCTCATTATTCTTAAATAGTTTAACTTCAGAACTTTCAATAGTTGGTCCAAAATTATCATCCAAGAGATTTGCAAGATAAAACATATGAACTTGGTTGATATGTGGAAGACTGAACATGGTATATGGCATGATAATTTCTGCTTTCGAACCAGTTTCCTCAAAAGTCTCCCTTAATGCACCATCTTGNAGAGTTTCAGCATTCTCCATGAAGCCTGCAGGCAAAGTCCATAGACCTATTCTCGGATTAATATTTCGTTTTGCCATAAGAATCTTTCCATCTCGCATGCAAAGGGCACCTACGACGATATTAGGATTTGTATAAAATATTGTTTCACATTCATCGCAACAGTATCTTTTTAGATTGTCACCTTCTGGAACTTTAAACTCCAAATTCGGATTTCCACAGTTTGAACAATATTTCAATTTTCTTCCTTATTTTAAGAATATAGAGGCTTAAGAAGTTAAACTAGCGTCTATGTTAGACAGCATAAAGCAAAAATTAGAACAAATAAATCTAATCGAAGTCACTAAGTACAAAAAAGCAGGCGTTTTAATATTGCTTTTGAATGACATTGAAACAAATAAAATACAGATTCTCTATACCAAAAGATCATCAAAACTATCTACTCATTCTGGAGAGGTTAGTTTTCCAGGTGGAATGTGGGAAGAAGAAGATGCATCACTTCTAGATACGGCAATGAGGGAGTCAAATGAGGAAATTGGTCTAAAAATTTCAAATGTTGAGATGCTTGGAAAATTGAACTATTTATTATCCAGACACAAGATTGAGGTAAATCCATATGTTGGATACTTAATGAATCGTCAAGAATTTATAGGAAATTTTGAGATAGAAGAAATATTTACAGTTCCATTGACATTTTTATTGGATAATAACAATGTAATTTATAAAGAATTTAAAAGGAATGATTTAAAGATGTCTATGCCTAGTTGGGTTTATAATGGGCATCGAATATGGGGACTAACAGCTTTAATAACTGCTGATTTTTTAAATATTTGCTATGAAGCAAATATTAATACAGATATAGATTTAATTAGAGGATATGATCAATATTGATATAGACAATAAAAAACTTCAAACAGATGGTGAAAATTATTGGATTGCACCCAATGCCACCATTATTGGTGAGGTAGTTTTAAAAAAAGATGCTAGCGTATGGTTTAATGCTGTTTTGAGAGCTGATAATGAACCTATATTTGTTGGAGAGGGCTCAAATGTTCAAGACGGTGCAATAATCCATACCGACCCTGGCTATGCATGTTCAATAGGTAAAAATGTTACGGTCGGACATATGGCTATGTTGCATGGATGTGAAGTTGGAGACGGAAGTTTAATCGGTATAGGTTCAGTTGTCTTGAATGGTGCGAAGATTGGTAAAAATTGCATTATTGGTTCAAAGGCACTTGTTACAGAAGGAATGGACATCCCAGATGGATCAATGGTTTTGGGAATCCCTGGAAAAATAACAAAAACATTAACTGATGAAGAGCAAAGCATAGTATCTATCGGTGCTGCACATTACGTTGAAAATTATAAGAAATATAAGAAATTAAAAATAAATAATGAAAACTAGCGAGATAAGACAATCTTTTTTAGATTTTTTTAATTCTAAAGATCATGAAGTTGTGTCCTCAAGTTCCCTCGTGCCTAACAACGACGAAACACTTTTATTCACAAATGCAGGAATGGTTCAATTTAAAGATGTATTTCTTGGAACTGAAAAAAGAAATTTTTCTAGAGCTGTAACATCTCAAAGATGCATTCGAGCTGGCGGTAAACACAATGACCTAGAAAATGTTGGGTATACACTCCGTCATCATACATTTTTTGAAATGTTAGGTAATTTTAGTTTTGGTGACTATTTTAAAGAGGATGCAATAAAGTATGCATGGGAATTTTTAACAGAGGTACTCAAATTAGACAAAGATAAATTGTGGATAACAGTTTATAAGGATGATGATGAGGCTGAGGAAATTTGGAAAAACATAATTGGAGTTGCTCCAGATCGAATNGCCAGATTAGGAGANGATGATAATTTTTGGTCAATGGGCGACACTGGNCCATGCGGACCATGTTCTGAAATATTTTTTGACCATGGAGAGCATATCGATGGAACTCCGCCTGGTCATGACGGAGATGAAGGTGATAGATTTGTTGAAATCTGGAATCTGGTTTTCATGCAATTTAATAGAGATGAAAATGGAAAAACCTCAAACTTACCCAAGCCATCTGTAGATACAGGAATGGGATTAGAGAGAATCGCTGCTGTAATGCAAGGTGTAAATTCAAACTATGAAACTGATTTATTTTTGGATCTAATTGCAGCCTCAGAAAAGGTTTTAGGAAATAAAAATAGTACATCGCATAAAGTTATTGCTGATCATATCCGATCATCAATATTTTTGATCTTAGATGGAGTAATTCCTGAAAAAGAAGGAAGAGGCTATGTTTTGAGAAGAATAATGCGAAGGGGTATTAGACATGGTTATAAAATTGGGGCAAAAAAACCTTTTATGCATCTATTGGTAAAAGATTTAGTTAACTTGATGGGCTCAGCATATCCAGATTTAGAATCGAAAGAAAAAGACATTACTAAAATGATTCACGATGAAGAAGTCAAGTTCTTTGAAACATTGGAAAAAGGAATCAATATTTTAGATGAAACAATTAATTCAATGAAAGGCAAAACTATTTCTGGTGACGTTGCATTTAAATTACATGATACTTTTGGATTTCCTTATGATCTCACTGCTGATATTGCAAGAGAGAAGGAGTTAAAAGTAGATGAAAAAAGATTTAATGAATGCATGGATATGCAAAAGCAAACATCAAAAGCATCCAGTAGTTTTGTCTCATCACTCCCAGCTGCAGCTGGAATAGATCAAACGGTTTTCCTTGGCTATGAGCAACTAGAAACAAATTCAAAAGTTTTGGTTATATGGAAAGAACAAAGTAGGGTTGATGAAGCTAAGAAGGATGAAGAAATTTTTATTGCATGTGATCAGACACCATTCTATGCAGAAGCTGGTGGACAAATAGGTGACAAAGGAATATTTGCATCTGAATCTTCTACTGGTACTATTTTAGATTGTAAAAAGCAGGGAAAAGTTTATATCCATAAAGCGGTCGTAAAAAAAGGGAAGATTAATAAAGGCGATGTAATAAAAATGAGTGTTGAGAAAGAAAAAAGAGCTGCCATTGCAATACATCATTCTGCAACACACTTAGTTCATGCAGCACTAAGAGAAATCTTGGGTGATCATGTTCAACAAAAAGGCTCATTGGTTGATGAGAATAAATTACGTTTTGATTTCTCTCATTCAAAACCATTATCTTCTGAAGAAATCTTCGCAATTGAAACGATCGTTAATAAAGAAGCATTAAAAAATTTAGAAGTTAAGACTGAATTAATGAAGCTTGATGATGCTCTCAAATCTGGTGCCATGGCATTGTTTGGAGAAAAGTATGATGATGATGTTAGGGTCCTAACCATGGGAGAGAACTCATACTCAGTAGAGTTATGTGGCGGCACTCATGTTGAAAGAACTGGCGATGTTGGATTTTTTGCAATTACTAGTCAATCAAGCGTTGCATCAGGCATTAGGAGAATTGAAGCAGTTGCTGGCATAAAAGCTCATGAATACATCAATACCGTTAGAAATGCCACAACATCTATTCAAAAAATACTAAACGTTTCCGTAGATGATATCGAGGAAAAAATAAAATCTTTATTAGATGAAAACAAGAATCTCAAAAAAGCTGATAAAAAAAATAAAAATGTCGTNATTAAGTCTGAGAAACATAAAATAGANGANTGGAGCCTTATTATTGAGCAGGTACAAGTCTCAGATACCAAAGATTTGAGGAATGTTGTTGATAATCACAAAAATACTAATGATAGATTATGTGTTGTAGTTTTTTCAGTTGATGATGATAGAGTCGCAATTGTCTCTGGCGTAACTAAAAATTTATCAGAAACAATTTCAGCAAAAGACGTAGTAAACATTGTAGCCGGCAACATTGGTGGAAAGGGTGGCGGAAGATCAGAGTTTGCTCAAGGTGCTGGTGAGACAAAGAATATCGATGAATTCGTGACATCCATCTTAAATTCAGTACAATCCCTCGCAACATAACAGTACTATGACAAAAATTATTGTTCAAAAATTTGGAGGAACTTCTGTTGGCTCAGTTGAGAGAATAGATGCTGTTGCAGACATTATTGCTGATGCATCCAAAACTGCCAAAATTGTTGTGGTAGTTTCAGCTATGGCAGGAGAGACAAACAAACTTGTGAATCTGGCAAAAAACTTTAGTGAAAATCCAGATAAAAGAGAGTTTGATGCTCTTGTTTCAACTGGCGAGACTGTGAGTTCAGCATTATTAAGTCTTGCTCTTCATTCAAAAGGAATAAAAGCAAAATCTTATTCTGCCTCTCAAATTTCTATGAAGACAACTGATACTTATTCAAAAGCCAAAATTCTAGANGTGAATGCTGAAAAAATTCTTCAGGTAATAAAAGAAGAAACAATACCAATTATTACTGGTTTCCAAGGAGTAACAGAAGATGGTGACATAACTACGCTTGGCAGAGGTGGTTCTGATACGACTGCTGTAGCAATTGCAGCACAAATTGGAGCAGAAAGATGCGATATTTATACAGATGTTGATGGTATCTATACTACTGACCCAAAGATAGTACCTAATGCAAAAAAACTGGATTCTATTACAATGGAGGAAATGCTTGAGCTTGCAGGCCAAGGTGCAAAAGTTATNCAGACAAGAGCAGTNGAGTTTGCNAATAAATATAATGTTCCTGTGAGAGTTTTATCAAGTTTTAATGAGGGGAGTGGAACATTAATCACTTTAGAAGAGGAAAGTATGGAAAATGCATTAATTTCAGGGATTGCCTTCCAAAAAGATCAAGTTAAATTTACTCTTCATGGTGTTGGAGATATTCCAGGAACCGCGTTTAAGATTCTAGGGCCAATAAGTGATGCTGAAGTAGAAGTTGATGTAATTGTTCAAAATGTAAGTGTTGATGGAAAGACTGATTTTACATTTACTGTGCCTTATGAAGATCAAGAGACAGTCATTAAAATCATTGACTCAATTAAAGATGAAGTTAAGTTTAAANAAATGATGGTTGATTCAGACATTGCAAAAGTTTCTTTAGTTGGAGTTGGCATGCGGTCACAAGCTGGTGTGGCGAGTAGAGCATTTAAAGCACTATCTGAAAATGAAGTAAACATTCAAATAATTTGTACATCAGAGATTAAGCTTACAATGGTAATTGATAAAAATTTAACTGATAAAGCTGTTAAAATTTTACATGAGGAGTTTGATTTAGAGAATTAGATGTACGACATCATTTTAAAAAATTGCAAGATCGTCAATGAAAACGCAATATACGAATCAGACGTTGCTATAAAAAATGCAAGAATAGAATTAATACAGTCTTCTATCGATCAAGAAGCAAAACAAATAATTGATATTGCAGGTAGATATCTCTTACCAGGTTTGATTGATGATCAAGTTCACTTCAGAGAGCCTGGCTTAACACATAAAGGAGATATCGCGACTGAGTCCAGAGCTGGTCTCGCTGGAGGTGTCACAAGTTATTTTGAAATGCCAAATGTAAATCCTACAACAACAACAAATGAGAATCTTACAAAAAAATTTGAAATGGCTAGTACGAGATCNNTCTCAAATTATTCATTTCATCTTGGTGGAAGTAACACAAATATTGAAGAAATTAAAAAAGTAGACATTCATCAGGCTGCGGCATTAAAAGTATTTATGGGCGCATCAACTGGAGAGATGCTGGTTGATAGTTTAGATGCTCTTGATGATATATTTCACTATTCTCCCTTAATTGTTGTTACCCATTGTGAGGATCCAAAAAGAGTTAAAGATAGAGAAAAGCTTTTTGANGAAAAATANGGAGATAAAGTATCTGCAGAACATCATCATTTAATAAGAGATGATCAGAGTTGTTATCTATCAAGTTCATTGGCAGTCAATTTAGCAAAAAAATATGATGCAGACCTGCATGTATTTCATTTAACAACTGAAAAAGAAATGGAGCTTTTTTCTAAAGGAGAGGTAGATAACAAAAAAATCACTGCTGAGGTCTGCGTTCATCATATGTATTTTAATGAGTCGTATTATTCAAATCTTGGAAATCAAATAAAATGTAATCCATCTATAAAATATGAATCAGATAGACAGGCTTTAATTTCTGCGTTGCTCGATGACAAAATCGACATCATTGCAACAGATCACGCCCCACATACGTGGGAGGAAAAAAGCCAAAATTACGTTGACGCACCTGCTGGACTTCCTCTTGTTCAGCATGGCTTGCAAATTCTTATGGATTTATATCATCAAGATGTGATTTCACTTGAGACTATTGTTAAAAAAACTAGTCACAATGTGGCAAAAAGGTTTCAAATTAAAGACAGAGGATATATCAGAGAGGGATATTATGCTGATTTTGTAATTCTTGATGCTGATAAATCNTATACAGTTNCCAATGAAAATATTCTATATAAGTGTGGATGGTCTCCCTTTAAAGATCATACTTTTCAATCCTCAATATTTATGACAATNGTTAATGGGATTGTTGCTTTTGAAAACGGTAAGGTTAAAGAGAATTTACCCTTTGGAATGCAAATAGAATTCGATAGATAAATTAGTTATCTTTATAAATTCAAAGAGTTATAATCCATTTTCTTAAACAAATAGGAGAGTTGGCTGAGTGGTCGAAAGCGCCTCCCTGCTAAGGAGGTAACTGGGCAACTGGTTCGAGGGTTCGAATCCCTCACTCTCCGCCAATTTTTATGATTTAATACGTTATGGCAAATGAACAAGTAGTTAGTTTTTTGAATGATTTCTCCATTGAAGTTACGCCTAATGCTGCAAAAAAAATTGATAATTTTTCAGATTACTTGTCGCCTGGGACTTTAATTTATATTGCACACATTGAAGGAACTCCAATAGAGGAAACTGTAGCAACGGCAAAAAAAATTACTGATCAAGGCTTTAAAGCAATGCCTCATTTTCCAGCAAGAATTATCAAAGANANANACACTCTTAAAGATTGGATTGGAAGATACAAAAATGAAGCAGGTGTTGAAAATGCACTTTTGATTGCAGGTGGTGCTAATAAGCCTTATGGTGAATTTGATTCTTCAATTCAATTAATCGAGTCTGAGCTATTTGATAAAGCAGGATTTAAAAACATACATATAGCTGGTCACCCTGAGGGTAGTAAAGAAATTGATCCCGATGGAACTACTGTAAATGTTGACCAAGCATTGTCATGGAAAAATGAATTTAGCAAAAGAACAGATGCATCTATGGCAATTACTACTCAATTTTGTTTTGATTCTAATTCTGTAATTGAATGGGNGAATGGTATTCAAAAATCTGGCATAGATATACCAGTTCATATTGGTATTGCTGGACCTGCAAAATTACAAACACTTCTCAGATATTCTATTGAGTGCGGTGTTGGTGCATCAATAAAGATTCTTCAAAAAAGAGCGAAGGACATTACAAAATTATTACTTCCCTATAAACCTACTCAAATAATTAGTGAACTAGCTGCATACAAATCAAGTAATCCTGATTTTAATATCGAAAAGGTTCATTTCTTTCCTCTAGGTGGTATAAAACAAGTTAGCCAATTTGTTAAAGAGATTTAATTCCTAGAATTCTTAAACTCTTAAAAATATGTAAAGATTTTTTACTTAATTTTTTTATATATCGATCAATATTAATGTAGTATCAAATATTACATTTTAATTAATAAGGGAGAATTAATATGGATCAATTTATGAATGAGATGGCAATCTGGAATGGAATGAATACTGCTTTCATAAGTAATGCAATTTTCTTTGCAGCTTGCTCGTTTTTAATTTGGGTTGGATTTAGATTTACAAGCAGAATCTATTACGATGGTGATGTTAATTTACTTGGCAAAATCTTTACAACTCTTTTTTGCTTATCAATAGCTGTCTTTACTCTAGTTACTATGGCTCAAGGCCAAAATATAGCCTTTGGATATGCAAATGCATTTAGTGCATTATCAGAAGTGCAAGATATTTCGTCAAATGCTGAAAACTTTGTCGCTATGGCCGATGGCAAGCTGGGAATAGTTCAATGGGTATTTTTAGGCTCAATTGTTGTAATGCAAATGACTCAAATTTGGGTTAAAAAGTCATAATGAGTAACTTTAAATATATATTAAGTACTTTTGTAATTTTATTTATTGTTAGTTGTGCACAAGAGGACGCAGCTGTCTCAGGTGACACTGGACCTATCTATAAAGGTCCTTATTACAATGAATTCTTAGCATGCAACGCTGGTCCAGCATTTGATGATGGGATTCAAGAAATGTTATCAGCTTGGCAGGAACTGCCATCTGCTGCAGGTCTTGGTTGGGCTGGAGTATATGCACCAGTTGGAGAAGATCATAGATTTTCAAATGGTTGGTGGGAATTAGAATGGGATTCAAAAGAAAGCTCCGATAATGCTTTTAGCAATCCATCACCTGAGTTTCTTGCATGGTCTGAAAAATATGCTGATGTAATGACATGCGATATCGAGGGAAGATTCCCTTGGACATTCTACTTACCTAGAGATCCTGCATCATTTGGAGAGGTAATGGGTGAGCAGGGTTACTTTGCATCTGAATTTCTTGCTTGTAATTTTAAAGAAGGAAAAGTAAGACAAGATTTAAGAGCTGCTGTTGTTCAATTTAATGAATATCTTGATCAAAATGGTAGTGCAAATCCTTATTTCTATGGCGTGTATTTCCCAGAGTATGACGGAGCTGAAGCTGATTTTATATGGGGTAATTGGCATGCTAGCTTTGACTCAATGAAATCAGGCAATGCAGATTGGGAAGAAAATGGCAAAGCCATGCAAGCTAAATTTGATGAGATATCTACATGTATTTCACCNGATTATTATGATAGCTATGAGCTTTATAACAANCCAAGCACNTAATTAATGAGCANTTTTTTCGGAGGGGAAACCCTCCGAATTTAAAATAGTTCAGTTAACATACATCGAGCAGATCCACCACCATATTTTTCAATGGTAGGAATATCAGAATGTATTATTTCTTTATAACTTTTTAAAAGTTTATTTATCTGATTTTGATTCAATGCGCTGAATCCTCTAGAAGAAATAATTAAAAAAAGTTCTCCATCTTCATTTTTTGCTTCAATCGCATTACCAGAAAAGTTCTGAATTTGATCAGAAGTAAGTTCAACGACATCATGATGAGCATTTACTTTTTCTCTAACGTAATCCACATGCTCCTCTTTGATTACATCAAAACATATGCCAATGATATCTGTTCCAACGTACATTAATACATCAGTATGATATATAGGCGAGCCAGTATGACTTTCTGTTTCAAATAACACTAGTTCAAAATCATTATTTCTACACCATATAATTAATTGAACAGCATTTGTTCTTGGTGATATTCCTGCATAGACAATCCTATTAACTCTGTCAAAAACCATACTGCTTGTTGACTCAAGAAATATTTCTTTGTTTTCAAGATATGAAAAATCTGCAGTCAATTCATATGTTTCAGATAAATGTTCAATCATTGATAATTTTTTTTCTTTTCTTCTGTTTGGAGCCAGCATGCTAAAAATCTGCATTGTTTTGTTATCGAATGTCATAAACCAATTTGGAAATATGTGATCTGGACATTCTTTTGAACCTTTTAAGCTTGTTACCTGAATTCCTTTTGCTTCTATTTTGTCTTTTAAGTTATGAAATTCGACAAGTGCTTTTTGAGTTATCTCTCCAATATCTTCATCAGATGCTTCTTCTTGATAGTGATTGGTATATGAAGTTTGTTCATTTGAATAAAAAGATTCAGGCTCAATCATAAATAAATGTGAAGTTGATTGTTTAGACATATATTTTCCTTGCCGACAAATGCTATCCGGTTAAAATACACCCATGCCATCAAGTTTACAAGACGAATATATTAAAAAAGAATCCTTATATGGTGCTAAAAATTATTCTCCATTATCTGTGGTGCTCAACAAAGGAGAGGGAGCATATCTTTGGGATGTAGATGGTAATAAATATCTTGATATGGTTTCTGCATACTCAGCAGTCAGTCATGGACATTCTCATCCAAAATTAATTGAAGTTATTCATGAACAATCAAAAAAACTATCAATTACATCGAGAGCATTTTATACAGAACCTTTTGCAGATTTTTTAGAAAAATTATCAAATCTGTCAGGATTTGAATCAGTATTAACAATGAATACTGGAGCAGAGGCAGTTGAAACAGCTATAAAAGCTGCGAGAAGATGGGGATATTTTTCTAAAGGAATCCCTGAGGACAAAGCAGAAATTATAGTTGCAGATGGAAACTTTCATGGAAGAACAACGACCATTGTTAGCTTTTCAACAGATGATGCATATAAAAAAGGTTTTGGACCATTTACTCCAGGCTTTGATGCTGCAAATTTCTGTGGCTCCTGTGAGTGTGACTCTATTGAGAAGTGCTTGTCGATCAATACTTTTGAAAAAAAAATTAATAAAAATACATGTGCAATTTTAGTCGAACCGATACAAGGTGAAGCAGGAATTCGGGTTCCCAGAGAAGGATGGCTAAAAGAGTTAAGAGCATTGTGTACAGAAAAAAATATCCTTCTGATATTAGATGAAATTCAATCAGGGTTGGGAAGAACTGGAAAACTCTTTGCTTATGAGCATGAAAACATTAAGCCTGATGGCCTAATTCTTGGTAAAGCATTGGGTGGAGCTCTTTTACCAATTTCAGCTTTTTTAAGTTCAAAAGAAATAATGAATCATTTTAAACCTGGATCTCATGGGTCAACATTTGGTGGAAATCCNCTCGCGTCAAAAGTAGCTTCAAAAGCCTTGGATTTATTATTTGAGGAAAAATTGATTGAAAATAGCAAAAGTATGGGTGACTATTTTTTATCAAAGCTCAAAGATATTGATTCGAAAATAATTAAAGAAGTCAGAGGAAANGGNCTTTGGATAGGNATGGAGCTNNATAATGCAGAANTTANTGCTAAAAATCTTTGCATGATGTTATTAAATGAGGGGCTTCTGTGTAAAGAGACACATGAGACAGTAATTAGATTTGCTCCTCCACTGATGATTGGAAAAAAAGATATTGATTGGGCGCTAAATAAAATAACTAAAGTGATTACTTCAATTGAATAAATGAAAAAGCCAACTGATTTTCAAAGATTGGTATGGAAAGAAATTGAAAAAATACCATATGGTGAAACTAGATCATATCGAGATATAGCAATTAGAATTGGTAGACCTAGGTCATACAGAGCAGTTGCAAATGCTTGTGGTAAAAACCCATTGCCAATCATTAGACCGTGTCATCGAGTTATATGCTCCAATGGTGAAATTGGAGGATACAGCATTAATGGAGGCACAGCATTAAAAAAAGCATTACTTAAGTGCGAGTCTTCCTAATTTTCTAAAGCTTTTGTTGCTTTCCAATTTAAAAATCTATAGTGAACTTTAGTCTTAGAGTCGCCATATGGAATCCTAGTAAAATCCTTTATATCAACTAAAGATGCATAAATCGCAGACTTAGATATTTCATCATAGCTGTCATCATTTAATGCACTTATTAGACTATCAACATATTTTGATTGTAGGTTCATTTTAAATGTAGTTGGCATTTCTCTTTGAACAAAGATAGCACTGAAAAGGTCAGATAGAACTTCATCTGGCATATAAGTGTTACCATATTGTGAACTGTCGACTAGTCTCTTCATTACTACTGGATGGAGTATGTGTGCAATTGCTCTTCCTTGAAGGCCAAGAACTAAATCATGCAGCTGTGGATCTTCATTTCCACCTCTTCTAGGACTATATGCAGCTCGTTTTTCACTTTGAAGATATTTAAGTAATTTNTCATCAAACGAGAAGGCATCATTTGATAAAAGCTGCTCTTTAATTAAACTCATTGCCCTTTTTTGATCTTCATAAGGAACCGCTTCAAATGGAGTCATNTCGATNTCTGGATCATTAACAATTCTATTGGAGTAAACTCCACCAATTAACCTAGATACCCCGTCAAGGAACCTACCTTTTTCAGTTGTAAGCCTATAAAAATTTGATCTGAACTCTGTAGAAGTTTCTCCATCAGTAAGAAATATTTCGGGAAGTTCAGCAATTTTTGCATTTAAAGTTTTTATTCTGTCAGAGGTATATGTAATAGGGTCATTAGACATATCACCTCTGTAGTTTCTTGGATCAATATTTACACCTGGCGATGACATTGCATCTCCATCAGTTCCAAATATATATTCTGGCTGAGTCGATTTTGAAAGAAGGTTTTCACGTTCCTCATCAGTGAAACTTGGGGTGTAACCAAATTCAATTGCCCAGATATCATAAAATCCTGGACCAGTTGGAAAGAAATTACCCTGTGGTATTCCTTCTGGTGCTAAATTAATTGGGTCATAGTCCATTACAGAGCCAATATGATTATCGCCAGTAATAGATACATCATGCACTTCTTTAGCATCATAAACCCAACTTGACTTAAAGTTATGTCTCAAGCCTAAAGTATGACCAACTTCATGCATNGTTANTGANACTATCCATTGNTCAAGAGGATCATTTTCTNNAGTATATCCCCANAATTTTCTGTANGTATAACCNCTTTTNATNGCATTNAANTCTTGAACAATATCTGCAGCTATAATTTCTCCTGTTCTTGGATTAGCAACACTTGGTCCATACCCAGAGTATCTTGGATCAGGAGTTGAAGCCCATCTAACTACGTTGTATCTAACATCACCAGCATCCCATTCAGCATCATCAGGTTGAATCTTTGCAACAATTGCATTTTTGAAACCAGCTTTTTCAAAGGCTTTATTCCAAGCCTCAATACCTTTGACTACAAAAGGACGTATTTCCTCAGGTGTAGAATTTTCGACCCAATAAACCAATGGCTCTTCGGGCTCTGATAGCTCTGCATNNGGNTCTTTTTTTATAAGTCTCCATCTATTCATCAAGTCTCTAGCATTATTGGAGTCATATGTTGATAGATCGGTAACTTTTTCAGAAAAATAACCTATTCTTTGATCGGCAACTCTTGGTTCAAATTTATCATCTGGCATTTCTACAAATAAGTGAAGACCATCGACATATGTATATCTTTTATCTGTTACTGCATCAATTGATCCGCCGGATTTTGGTTTGGGGTTAAAGAATCCATATCTAACTTTAAATGAGGTATTTTTTTCATAGTTTTTTACTTCATCAATAAATGTCTTTGATTTATCGGGCCTTCCAAGTATTAGGTTGTAATACTCCATATACTCTTTNGGAATGTTGGGTGTAATTGCCACCAACATTTCACTCAAAAACATTTTAT
>FUFK010039875.1_pt1 | contig 25999 bp, 23 predicted proteins | sample 1021851 | NCBI WGS metagenome assembly FUFK01 (sample SAMEA51879418, study PRJEB19060) | metagenome | reverse complement strand
TATACTGAATGATATCACTTTGATAAATTTCCTTTCCCTGCAAAACAGGATGAAAGTAGAATAGGGATAAAACAACAAATCCTGCCAGGACTAGCAGGTGTGGTATGAATTTCTTAATATCAGGCATTCACGAGTCTTTTGAAACTGAAAATTTTAAAAAGCAGGAAGTAAAACCTGCTAAGTCTCGAAATTAATCAATTTCTTCGTAATCGATATATTCCCCTACCTTTTTATCCTTGTTGGATTTGGCTTTAGGCTCCTTACCAATATTTGTAGGATTTGCCGCTGACTTTTTGGATGCCGCGCCGCCAAACTGCTGACCAAATTGTTGGCCAAACTGCTGTTCGAACTTTTTCCCCATTTTTCTCATGAAATATTTGAGAATAAAAGGGCCGAAAAATNGAAATATAATTTTGAATCCGAAATATATAAGTAATACTACAAGTACAAACTTTAATACTCCAGATAAGGATGCTTCTAACATTCTAATACTTTTGACAAAAATAAAAATTNGCGCTTAGATTGGAAGTAGCTTCAGCAATAAAATTATAATAAAACTTATATCTTTGATTGAATTAACTCCGCAAGTTATGCGCATTACATGCATCTTCAGCCTGATTCTGCTATTAGCAGTCTTCACCACTCAGGCCCAATATACTGAAACCATAAACTCCAACCGCCCGGGACAATCACAGGGCGCTTTCGCTGTAGGAACCAATGTGATTCAGCTGGAATCCGGATTCTATCTCGGAAACGATATGCATGAAGGTCTGGGCGCCGATATCGACATTTGGGGAGTAGACTATCAACTGCGATACGGACTGTTGATGGAAAGCCTTGAAATCAATCTTACTGGTGCTTTTGAGAATCAGGATATCGTTCGGAATTTTCTAGGGAATACGACGGAAACTTCAGGAAGAAATTTTAAATCCAATACGCTTGGTCTTAAATATCTCTTCTATGATCCATATAAGAATATGGAAGAGGAGAAACCAAACATTCGAAGCTGGTATGCGAACAGAAAGTTTAAGTGGAAAACCCTGATTCCTGCAGTGTCTATCTACGCCGGGGCAAACTTCGCCTTTGGTGATAATCCTTACCTGGTCGAAGGAGAGAATAAATTTAGTCCGAAGGTAGCTCTTATCACTCAAAACAATTGGGGACGGTGGGTATTAGTGATGAATATCATTGCAGATAAGCTAACCGAGGAATATAGAACCTACACAGGAATTGCAACAGTAACCCATACGATCACCCCTAACTTTGCGATTTTTGGAGAATATCAGGGAATTAAAAGTGACCTGTACGCTGATGATCTACTTCGTGGAGGTGCTGCTTATCTTGTGGGTGAAAACCTCCAGTTTGATGTAAGCGGACTGGTAAACTTCAAAGACACTCCTTCCCGCTGGCAGGTTGCTCTCGGGGTATCATATCGATTGGATTTGCATAAAGTAGATGAATTCCTGGAAGAGTCCAATGAAGGAAATAAAAGACGNGCAAGNAGCAGNAAACTTAGNCGTGAAGCTGAGGAAGATTCTGAAGATAATGATCAATAAAAAAAGGCCGGAAATTCCGGCCTTTTTTTTAATATGATTGATGATAATCCTTATTTATTAGACATCGCTGCTTCTACTGAAGCTGAAAGTCTTTTGTACGTACCATTTTCAAGTCTTTCTCTAATTGCTGAAAAGGCCGTTAAGGTTTCTTCAACATCCTGTAACGTATGCGTAGCTGTTGGAATCATTCTAAGCAGAATAAGACCTTTAGGAATCACCGGATAAACTACAATCGAACAGAANACACCATGATTTTCACGAAGATCTTTTACGAGAGCCATCGCTTCCGGAATACTTCCTTTCAGGTATACAGGAGTCACACAACTTTGCGTAGTTCCAATATCGAACCCGTTATCTTTTAATCCGTTTTGCAAAGCATTTACGTTCTCCCAAAGTTTTTCTTTAAGTTCTGGCATTGTTCTTAACATATCCAGACGTTTTAAAGCTCCAACTACCAATTGCATTTGTAGCGATTTAGCGAACATTTGAGATCTCAGATTATATTTCAAATAATCCATGATCTCTTTATCTCCAGCGATAAATGCACCAGTGCTTGCCAGGGATTTGGCAAAAGTTGCAAAGTATACATCAATATCATCCTGCACGCCTTGCTCCTCACCTGCTCCGGCTCCTGTCTTACCAAGAGTACCAAAACCATGGGCATCATCTACGAAAAGTCTGAAATTATATTTTTTCTTTAATTCAACGATCTCCTTCAGTCTTCCCTGCTCTCCTCGCATCCCGAAAACTCCTTCAGAAATAAGCAAAATACCGCCACCTGTTTGTTCAGCGATCTTAGTTGCACGCTGTAGGTTTTTCTCGATACTTTCCAAATCGTTGTGCTTGTAAGTAAATCGCTGTCCAAGGTGAAGACGAACTCCATCAATGATACATGCGTGAGCATCAACATCGTATACAATAACGTCTTGTTTGGAAACTAAAGCATCGATCGTAGATACCATTCCCTGGTATCCAAAATTCAACAGGTATGCTGCCTGTTTNTTTACGAATGAAGCAAGTTCATCCTGCAACTTTTCATGNAGATCTGTATGACCACTCATCATTCTGGCTCCCATTGGNTAAGCCGATCCATATTCTGCAGCTGCTTCAGCATCTACTTTACGAACTTCAGGATGATTGGCAAGACCAAGGTAATCGTTAATACTCCAGGTAATTACATTCTTACCTCGAAACTTCATTCTATTGGAAATAGGTCCTTCAAGTTTAGGAAATACAAAATATCCTTCTGCCTGTTCCGCCCACTTTCCTAACGGTCCTTTGTCTTTGTAAATCTTATCAAATAAATCCTTCATCGGTCATTTTTTAGACGAGCCGCAAAAATACTGAAAATTGGCCCAATTTTACAAGGTAAATTATAAACATCGAAATCTAACAAAAACAAAAGCATCCTGCAAAGAACAGGATGCTTTTTGTTAATAATTGTTAATATTTTATTTGATGATTTCTATAGATCGAGATTTCGAATCTTTTTGTGTGTCAAGAAAACCCTGCTCATTCATCCAGTCATCGCTATAGATCTTACTCATATACCTTGACCCATGATCTGGAAAAATCAATACCACCTTAGAATTCTCATCAAATTCACCTTCTTCTTGATATTGTTTCAATCCCTGCATTGCTGCTCCACTGGTATAGCCTACGAATATACCTTCGGTACGCGCGAGTTCTCTGGCAGTATGTGCAGCATCCTCGTCACTAACTTTCATGAACTTATCGATCATGTCAAAATCTGTAGCTGATGGAATCAGGTTCTTACCAAGACCTTCAATCCTGTAAGGATAGATCTCATCCTTATCAAACTCTTTGGTTTCATGATATTTTTTCAATACTGAACCAAATGCGTCGATTCCTAGGATCTTTACTTCAGGATTTTTAGACTTCAAATATCTCGCAGTTCCAGAAATTGTTCCACCAGTACCGCTACAGGCAACAAGATGCGTTATAGTTCCTTCAGTTTGCTTCCAGATTTCTGGTCCCGTTGAATTAAAGTGAGCATCAATATTTAGCTCATTAAAATACTGATTAATATATACCGAACCTTTGATTTCAGAATGAAGCCTTTTTGCAACTTCGTAGTAAGAGCGTGGATCATCTGCTGGAACGTTCGCCGGGCACACATGAACCTTTGCTCCCATTGTCTTCAGCATATCGATCTTATCTTTCGAAGACTTTGAACTTACCGCAAGAATACAATCGTAACCTTTAATACAACTCACCATCGCAATACTAAAACCTGTATTACCTGAAGTTGTTTCAATAATAGTATCTCCGGGCTTCAGAATTCCTTTTCTTTCAGCTTCTTCAATGATATACAAAGCGATCCTGTCCTTCGAGGAATGACCTGGATTAAAAGCTTCGATCTTTGCGGAGTATTTTCCGGGGAAATCTTTAGTGATTTTATTTAAGTTGATCAACGGGGTGTTTCCAACTAATTGCAATACGTTATCGTAAACATGCAAATCTTCTCTCATAAAATGATCTTTAAATAAAATGCATTTTCACACATTTTACTAATCGACAAATTTAAGTCAAATTTTTTAATTACTCTTTAATACCTTCAAGATCCAGCAAAAACGCGTATTCTTCCGCGACTTCTTTAAGCGCTTCAAACCGTCCTGAAGCACCACCATGACCAGCATCCATATTGGTATGTAATAACAAAACGTTTTGATCTGACTTATATTCTCTAAGTTTCGCAACCCATTTAGTAGGTTCCCAGTATTGCACCTGGCTATCGTGAAGACCTGTAGTAATTAGCATATTGGGATAATCCTGTTTTACTACATTATCATATGGAGAATATGACTTCATATAATCATAGTATGACTTTTCATTGGGATTACCCCATTCGTCATACTCGCCTGTTGTAAGAGGAATACTATCATCCAGCATTGTAGTAATGACATCTACAAATGGCACGGCGGCAATTACTCCGTTATATAAATTTGGAGCCATATTCACCACTGCACCCATCAGTAATCCTCCTGCTGAACCTCCCATGGCATATAAATGGTTGGAAGAAGTATAATTTTCCTGTATCAGAAATTCAGAAACATCTATAAAATCTGTGAATGTGTTTTTCTTCTGAAAAAGTTTCCCATTCTCATACCATTCCCTGCCAAGATATTCACCACCTCGAATATGTGCAATGGCGTAAATGAATCCGCGATCCAGTAAACTCAATCGAACAGTTGAAAAGTATGGATCAATTGTAGAACCATAAGAACCATAAGCATATTGCAGAAGNGGATTTTTTTGATCCTTCTGAAGTCCCTTTTTGTAAACTAATGAAACAGGAATGCTAGTGCCATCTTTTGCTGTAGCCCAGATACGTTCTGAAGTATAATTATCTTTATCAAAATTTCCACCAAGTACTTCCTGCTCTTTTAGAACTGTCTTGTCTCCGGTCTTCATGTTATACTCCACGACTGAAGTTGGAGTAGTAAGGCTGTTGTAAGTATACCTCAACAANTCTGTGTCAAAATCAGGATTTATGGAAGTGTAGGCAGTATAGGTTTCGTTATCGAACGGAATGTAGTATTCTTTATTCCCTTCCCACTCGATGATCCTTATCTTATTAAGTCCGTTTGTTCTCTCGCTTACTACAAGGTATTTCTGGAAAATATCGATATCCTCTAACAAGAAATCCTTTCGATGAGGAATCACATCTTCCCAGTGCTCCTTTTCAGTTTTAGCAAGCGGAGTCTTCATTAATTTAAAATTCGTGGCATCATCCTTATTGGTGACTATATAAAAATTGTCCTTGTAATGAGCGATGCTATATTCAAGTCCGCGTTCACGAGGCTGGAAAATTTTAAATTCTTTATCTGGAGTATTAGCATTAAGAATACGGTACTCGGTAGTTAACGTACTATGAGATCCTATAATTATATATTCCCTGGATTTAGATTTGTAAACATAGGAATTGAAGGTTTCGTCCTCCTCTTCATATACTAGCTCATCGGTTTCAGGATCTGTTCCCAAAATGTGCTTGTAAATTCTGAAAGATCTTAAAGTTTGAGGATCCTTTTTAGTGTAATAAAGCGTTTTATTATCGTTCGCCCAGGTTGAACCACCCGTAGTATTTTCAATATTTTCGTTGTAGATCTCACCTGTTTCCAGGTTTTTGATCCTGATGGTATACTGTCTTCTGCTTACCGTATCGGTTCCAAAAGCCACCATTGTGTTATCTGGTGAAACATTGAGTCCTCCAAGACTATAGTAGTCGAAGTCTTTCGCCATCTCGTTCACATTGAACATCACCTCTTCTTCTGCCTCAAGAGTTTCCTTCTTACGACTATANACCGGGTAATCATATCCTTTCTCGAANCGGGTTATATACCAGTAACCATTTAACTTATAAGGAACAGACTCGTCATCTTCTTTAATGCGGCCCTTCATCTCCAGGAATAATTTCTTCTGAAGATCTTTAGTATGAGCAGTCATTTGATCGTTGTATGCATTTTCAGCATTCAAATAATCCAGTACTTCCTGATCTTCCCGCTGATTCATCCAGAAATAATTATCGATACGCACATCACCATGCTTCTCTAATTTTTTCTCGATCTTTTTGGCGATCGGAGCCTGCAAATTCTTTTCCAAATCATTGTTTTTTTGAGCGCTTGCAAATGTAATGCATCCTAACAGAATAACGAATAGTCTTTTCATAATGGCATATTTCAAACCTTAATTTAGTAATTTTGAGCTTACCAATTTTAAAACGAAATAGATATGTTTGGAGATATGATGGGCATGATGAATAAGCTGAAAGAAGCCCAGGAAAAAGTAGAGCAAACCAAAAAGAGACTTGATACTGTATTAATAGACGAACAATCTGCAGATGGACTGCTAAAAGTGACCATCACAGCAAATCGGGAAGTCAAAAATATTAGTGTTGACGAGCAATTACTGGATGATAAAGAACAACTGGAAGACTACCTGGTTCTTACCATGAACAAAGCGATCAAAAAGGCGACAGATATCAACGAAGCTGAAATTGGTTCTGCAGCTAAAGATGGAATGCCAGACATTCCTGGAATGGATATGTTCAAATAAAAAAAGCGGGCTGTGCCCGCTTTTTTTATGTTTATTCTAAAATTACTATGCCTCTCCCCTGGCAGGGTAATCTTCTTTATTTACAAAAGAGATCGACTTTATAAGATCCACAAATTGTGGTCTTGCGAATGGCATAGACTGAATACTCGCTGAATATAAGGTACTATCAGGTCTTATTAGGAATAAAGCTGGTTCTACAAACTCAGCAGGTTCAGAATCCTTAATCCCTTCAGATACATACAAATCCCACTTTCTTCCATCTTCTACATCAAAACTATGACCTATAGTGAGGTTATCAACATCCCATTCTTCCACAGTTTTCTCAGCTAACTCCTTAGTATTGGAACTTACACAGATAATATTGACTCCTTTATCTTTAAAATCGTCTACCATTGTGTTCAATTCCTCAAGGTAGCTTTTACAAACCGGGCAATGTATACCTCGGTAAAAAATAAGCATGGTGAAATTCTCAGGTTGGTTATCTCTCAGGTTCCAGTCCATACCATTAGTAGTTTTTACTATAAGTTCTGGAACTGCCTGTCTTGGTCTTAAATTTTTCATTGCTTTAAGTTTTTCTGAAAATTACAGGAAAGTCTATTTCTTCTGTGATAAAGCCCTGCTAATATTTAGTTAAGAAACTCTAGAAACGTATTTTCTGCAAGGTTTCCTTAAAGAATTGGTGCATCTCCTCTGTATAATCATGATGAGTTACAATTCTAAGTTTTCCCTGTCCCATATTACTTATTCGTATGTTCTTCTCATCGAGCTTTTGCATAAACTCCAGTTCCTTAACATCATCCTTCAGATAGAATATGATAATGTTGGTTTCGGTTGGTTCAAGACTCTTTACATAAGGCTGTTTTGACAATAATTCTGAAAGTTCTAATGCGCGATCATTATCTTTCTTCAGCTGCTCAAGATGATTATCCAGAGCGTAGATTCCTGCGGCAGCCATAAAACCTACCTGGCGCATTCCTCCTCCCAGAACTTTTCGAACTCTAATGGCATTTTTCATCAAAGATTTTTTACCAATAAGCACTGAACCCATTGGAGTCCCTAAACCCTTGGAAAGACAAACCGNACATNNTGATNGANCCAGACTTTTCCGAAGTCTTTGGGAGTATAATCTTTTTCAGCAAAAGCATTGAAAAGTCTGGCTCCATCAAGATGTAATCCAAGTTCATGACGATCGCACACTTCACGAATCTCCTGGATGGTNTCAAGNTCATAGCATGCTCCACCTCCTTTGTTCGTAGTATTTTCNAGACAGACAAGAGTAGTCAACGGACTATGATAAAAATCTGGAGCATTGATATTTTCTTCTACCTGGGAAGCAGTGATCATCCCGCGATCTCCATCCACAAGCTTACAGGAAACACCACTATTAAAGGAAACACCACCACCTTCATAATTGAATACATGCGCCCACTTATCACAAATGAGTTGCTCTCCGGGTTGCGTATGTAGTTTAATCGCAGCCTGATTCGCCATGCTTCCCGTAGGAAAAAATAAAGCTTCATCCATTCCGAACATATCGGCTAGCTTTTTCTCCAAAGCATTAATAGTCGGATCTTCTTTATATACATCATCACCAACTTCCGCAGTCATCATCGCCTGCATCATTCCTTTTGTTGGCCTGGTTACGGTATCACTTCGTAAATCTATTTCTTTCATCAAATAAGTTTTGCTGCTTGCTAAGGTAAAAACTTAAAATTTCTTTCAGTGGTATTTCAAATTGAATAAATGGCACATCTATTTGCTATAGACATTATTCATAAATAGAATGAGCGCAATGCACGGGCACTCTATGGGTCGTAGTATTAATACTTCAATTTTTAAACCCCTCAAATTGCACGATACTAAGAATTACCGATTAATTACCAATAGGTGATCCATCGGGTATCTTCGGAATATTCATTTTTAACTGAAATTGCTCTGGATGCTCCCTGAATTCTTTGATAGTTCTCAGCATTTCTCTGTTTACTGAGGTATCATACTTCTGAAGCCATTGTTGTAGCCCGTCAATTTCGGCGTTTGCAACCGATTTAACCAGGCTCGTGGATTTATCACTGGCAGCAAGATTGAGAAGGTGTTTAAAAACCACGAAATTTACTGTTTGCTGAACCTTATTAAGGTATTCATCTTTATAAACTGACTTGATTGTATTGCGAACAGTTTCCTGCAACAAAACCTCCAGACCTGGATTGTGTTTATCTACTGCCTTTTGCTGAATTAATCTTTCAGCTCTCGCTGGATGAAAAAGGAATTGCATGGTCATCCCTGCCGCTGTCGCAGGCGCTCCTAACAAATCAAACGCAACATCGGTATTGCTTTTAAAACTTTCGCGGTCACGACCAAATCCAAATGCACGTGGTGGAAACAGCTCCAGCTTTTCCTTCGGAATTGCGATTTCTTCAGCTTTAAGAGTTTTCAATATCTCTTTAATCGCTTTCTTCTGAATATTACCATCCAGAATTTTCACGTTTAAGTTATCCGCTCCTTTAACCGCATATTCATATTCGAGTCCGCCCACAAGTTTTACTGCAGCTTCAGTTTGGTATCTATGGAAAAAATACAACGGTACAAAAACATCTTCCAATACAGAAAATGGTTCTCCATTTCTAATATTATCAGCTGAAAAGTTTTGTATTGCCTGTTTGCGAATCTTTAGAACATCTTCAAGTTCATCAACCGCATTTTTACCATTATCCCATAAGTGAGCGAGTGCATTTGCTCCACCTGCAGCCCGGGCATCAGCATCAGATATAAAAATGAGTCCGTTTCTGTTAGCTTCTTCAATAGTTTCATTTAAATATTCACTTTCGTTCTCTCCCTTCGGAATATCACCATAACTATATTGAACGGTAACCTTGTCCCACTCCCCTATTCCTTTAGCGTAGGCATCTTCCGCAGAAATTTCGCCATTCTTCAAACTGAATTGTGGATGAGGGTAGTCCATTACAGAGGCTCGGTCACTAGTACTTGCTGCAAAGTTATGAGCAAAACCTATTGTGTGGCCCACCTCATGTGCAGACAACTGTCTAATCCTGGCTAGCGCAAGTTCCATCATAGGTTCAATATTATCATCAGATTCTGCAAAGGGCTTATCTAAAAGCGCCTGTGCAATCATAAAATCCTGGCGAATCCTCAAACTACCCAAGCTAACATGCCCCTTAATAATCTCACCAGTTCTTGGATCTACAACGCTTGCTCCATAGCTCCAACCCCTGGTAGATCTATGAACCCACTGGATCACATTATATCTTACATCGAGTGGATCTGCATCTTCAGGCAGCATTTTAACCTGAAAGGCATCTTTATAACCAATGGATTCGTAAGCTTCGTTCCACCAGGATGCACCTTCCAGTAAAGCAGAGCGAACGGGCTCAGGAGTTCCAGGGTCTAAATAATAAACAATAGGTTCAACAGCTTCGCTTACTAATGAATCTGGATTCTTTTTCTCCAGCCTATGCCTTATGGCATAACGTTTTGTGATTGGTTCATAAACCGGACTTGCATAATCCTGGTAAGAAATGAAGATCGCACCGCTTCTGGGATCGAATACTCGTTTCTTATAATTATCGTCTGGTAACTTCACGAAAGAATGATGCTGTTTAACGGTAATATTACTGGCGTCTGGCACCACCGAATTTACTGTTCTTCCTGTAGGTTTCCCNGAAAATGTTAGAAGCGCTTCGAACTCCACATTCTCNGGAAAGGCTTTAGTGCGATCCAGGCTAAGAGCACTTTTGGACTTNTCGAGGNTGTAAGANCCNAACTTACCTNTCTTNAGNTTCNCACTAACACCATGNGCATCTTCCAATANAAANGGTGTAANATCAATGANATAAGTTGAATCTATAGTCTCTTTGATTTCAAAACCAAATATGACCGACTCTGCAAAAGCTTCTTTTACACTATTCTTTTCAGCNTGATTTGTAGTGATCGCGCGGTAATTTTGATTNGGCTCTACCAATAGAAGTTTATTACCTGCTTTTCTAAATTCCAGGATCTTCGTATTTCCTAGTTGTCCCCTGTCAAGTCCTATATCATTTGATCCTACTCCGGTGGTTAAGAACTGGGTATATAAAAAAGCGGTATTCAAACGGTCTACTTGCAGGTAGATCTCGTCCTTATTTTCGTTATAGTGAAAATCCAAAAACCCCTTAAAAGATTTAAGATCCTCTTTTTTCTCAAGGAACTGGGCGTTCGTGGATATGGAGATGCTGAATGCCAGAAAGATAGATAAGAAATAGCGCATAGTTGGATTTTTTAAAGCCGTCTAAATCTAAAAATTATTCGTTAAATACTTTCCCGAAACACCCCTAAATTCTATTTTTACGTGAAATCGAACATATGATTACTACCGAGAACATAAGAGATCTCAAAGAGCGCCTGGTTGCGTTAAGGAGGTATCTTTGACATTGATGCCAAAAAGATTGAAATAACCAACATGGAGGAAAAGACCTTTGCTCCAGACTTCTGGAATGACCCCAAAAAGGCTGAACAGATAATGAGAGAGGTCAATGCTGAAAAAAGTTGGGTAAATGAATATGAAAAAGCTGAAACTTTAGTAGAAGATCTTGAGGTTCTATACGAGTTCTATAAGGAGGATGAGGCTTCTGCGGAAGATGTACAGCAAAGAAATGACGAAGCTCTTGATCTTATTGAAGACCTTGAGTTTAAAAACATGCTTTCCGAAGAAGGAGACAGCATGAGTGCAGTTTTGCAAATTACTGCGGGTGCTGGTGGTACTGAAAGTTGCGACTGGGCTGAAATGCTTATGCGCATGTACATGATGTGGGCTGANAAGCGTAAGTANAAGATNAGAGAATTAAATTANCAGGGCGGTGATGTAGCTGGAATTAAAACGGTTACACTGGANATCGAAGGTGAATTCGCCTTTGGTTGGCTAAAAGGTGAAAATGGAGTGCACAGGCTTGTGAGGATCTCTCCTTTTGATAGTAATGCCAAACGGCACACCTCATTCGCTTCTGTTTATGTCTACCCACTGGTAGATGATACTATAGAAATTGACATCAATCCTTCAGATCTTAGCTGGGAAACGATGAGATCTTCCGGAGCAGGTGGACAAAACGTAAATAAAGTGGAGACCGCTGTACGTCTTCGTCATGAGCCAACTGGAATCGTTATCGAAAATTCTGAAACCAGGTCTCAGCTTGAAAATAAGAACAAGGCGATGCAATTATTGAAGAGTCAGTTATTTGAAATTGAACTTCAGAAGAGACAGGCGCAACGAAGAGAAATCGAAGATTCTAAGATGAAGATAGAATGGGGTTCACAGATCCGTAATTACGTGATGCATCCTTATAAGCTCGTGAAAGATGTTAGAACTGCGGAAGAAACCGGAAATGTTGATGCTGTAATGGACGGCGCTATTGATCCTTTTCTGAAAGCTTTTCTGATGATGATGGGTCAGAAAAATGAAGATTAGTTCATATTAAAGCTTTTATTGTTTAATCTGAAATGTTTATATTAAGACTTGATGAAATATACTATTTACCATAACGCAAGATGTAAGAAATCCAGAGAAGGACTCGAACTTCTGAAGAATTCTGGTAAGGAATTTGTAATCAGGGAGTACCTTAAAGAGCCACTTTCAGCAAAAGAGCTTAAACAGCTACTCACGAAATTGAGTTATACCCCTATTCAATTGATGCGAACCGGAGAAAAGATCTGGAAAGAGAATTATAAAGGGAAAGATCTAAGTGAGGATGAATTAATCCATATTATGGTGGAAAACCCTAAATTGATTGAAAGGCCAATTGTTGAAAATGATAAAAATGCAGTAGTTGGAAGACCTGCTACTGAAATTGATAAATTGCTATAATTACTACTCATATGAAACTACAATACAGGATTACAATTATTGGTCTGGCCGCTGCGGCAGTAGCTGGTTTCGTATACTCCCAGATCCATATTCACGAAAAAAATCGCAGGGAAATTAGAGAGATCGCCGCTGAGCTTGCTCTAACCTGGAAAAATCAGTTAAACCTGACCTTAGGACAGACGCAACTTCTGGAAGATGCGATCATAGAATATACTATTAAGAAGAACGAGATCATTAATTCCAGTTTAGGAACTGGTCAGCAAGTGAATAAATTNAAAACTATCCANAAGAGTGAATACAAATCACTTCAAAGATTTATGAATGAGGATCAATTTGAAAGATATATTCATTTAAATAAACAGCTAACCAGAAAATCCTGATTTACAAATAGCTGCAGTTGTTTATTAAACCAAATTTTGCGCTTAACAATATTTTAACCCTCGTTCATTAAACTAAGTGNGTTTCCTGTGGTCATAGGGTAAAAATATATAATGACCAATCGGAAGATCTATACCCTAAGTTTACTATTCCTATTCATCGGCTTGCTGAGTTTTAAATCTTACGCTCAGGGCCCTTCACCTCTTAAAAAATACACCATTTCCGGAAAGGTTCTGGACGACGAGCTAAATGTTCCTCTGGAATATGCTACTGTNGCAGTTCAGAATACCAACGATCCTTCAAAAGTAGATGGAACTGTTACCAATATAGATGGTGAATTTGAGATCACGGTGCAGGAAGGAACCTATACGATCACCGTAGAATTTATCTCTTACGAATCCAAAGTATTTAAAAACCGAAATGTGAATTCAGATCTGGACCTGGGAACNATTCTACTAGGACTGGGATCTGAAAATCTCGATGAAGTAGTTGTTCGGGCAGAAACTACCCAGGTAGATGTTAGACTTGACAAGAAGATCTACAACATTGGAAAAGATCTTACCACCGCTGGTGGAACTGTTAGTGATGCCTTGAACAACGTACCATCTGTTACCGTGGATATCGATGGTGGAATCAGCCTTCGTGGTAATGAGAACGTGAAGATTCTTATTAATGGTAAACCTTCAGCTATGGCTGGATTTGGTGATACCAATGTTCTAAATAATTTACCTGCTGATGCCATACAACGTGTGGAGGTAATCACCTCTCCTTCGGCGAGATATGATGCAGAAGGTACGGCAGGTATNCTGAATATAATTCTTACTCAGAAGGAAACGCTAGGTTTTAATGGTTCTTTCACGGTGAACGTTGGTACACCAACAAATGCAGGTGCAAATGCGAACCTTAATTACCGTACAGAAAAATTCAATTTATTTACAACGACCGGAGTTCGATATAATGAATCTCCAGGAGGCGGATTTTTTGATACCAGATATTTTGAAAATAGTTCTACAGATTATTCCCGAATTTACGAAGACAGGGATATCGATAGACTGAGCAGGAATTTCAACACCAACTTTGGAATGGAGTATTTTCTGAACGATCAATCATCTGTAACAGGAACAATTTTCTACAGAGGTGGTAATGATGTGGATATAACTACTAATAATTCAGATTACTTCACGAGTGATGCTGGTCTTGTCCTGCAGACTGAACGTCGAGAAAGACAGGAAGAAGATGATAACAGCTGGCAATTTGCTTTGAACTACATCAATAATTTCGACAATAAAGGCCATACCCTTACGGCAGATTTCCAATATGAAATTGATGGTGAAACTCAGGCTACCAGAATTACAGAAGATATTTTTAACAATCCTGGAAATATAGATTTTGCTTTGATTGGTGAGAACGTCAACCAGATCGAAGATCAAACAGAAATTTTGATCCAGACAGATTACGTTCTTCCATTAGGGGAAGATTCTCAATTCGAAGCCGGTTACCGTGGTAATTTTGAAAATGAAGTAACAGACTATGAATTGTTTCAGGAGGATGCGAACTCCGGTAATTTTATTCTGAATGAAACATTAACCAACGAATTCGATTACACCGAGAATGTAAACGCTCTCTATACTCAATACGGTAGTAAATTTGGACAATTATCCTTTTTACTCGGGTTGAGATTAGAAAATACGCAGTTAAAAGGTAAGATCGAAAGTGAACTTACAGATGCCCAATTAGAAGAAGCTTTTGGTATACCTATCGATACAGATTTTGACAATAATTACCTGGGGTTATTTCCAACTGTAAACCTTATCTACGAGGTTGCTGAAGAAGAAAACATCACTTTAGGTTACAACAGAAGGATCAACAGACCAAGGGGCTGGTTCATCAATCCTTTTCCTTCTCGTAGTAGTACAAATAATGTATTCCAGGGAAATCCTAATCTAAGTCCTGCATACTCAAATGCGTTTGACCTTGGATACCTGAAACGATGGGAGAAGCTTACCTTGACCTCTTCTATATATTATCAACATGAAACCGATTCTTTCGAAAGAATTGAAGACAATGTTGCTGGAACGAATATCGTACGTACAATCCCGGTAAACCTTTCCAGTAATGACCGTACAGGTGCTGAATTAGGCTTATTATATAATCCTGCAGACTGGTTAAGACTGAATGGTAGTTTTAATTTCTTCAGATTTAAAACTGAAGGTGATTATAACGGTAGAAGTTATGACGCTGAAAACAATAGCTGGTTCGCTCGTTTTAGTTCTAAAGTGACACTTCCTGCTAAGATAGACTGGCAAACAAATGCATTTTACAGAGGTGCAGCCGAAGGTGTACAGGGAACTCAGGAAGGTATTCTTTCTTTAGACCTGGCATTCAGTAAAGATATTTTCAAGGAAAAGGCGACGATTTCTTTGAACGTNCGTGACCTTTTGAACTCCAGAAAAAGAGACTCTTATACTTTAACCGATACGTATGAAAGAGATAGTGAATTCCAGTGGCGACAGGGTCAGAACGTAACAGTTTCCTTGATCTATAGATTCAACCAGAAAAAGCAAAGACAGAACCGTAGAAGTGGTGACGAAGATTTCGATGAAGAGGCATACTAATAATCTGGCATGATAAGAAATAAAAAAAGGGACTTAAATAAGTCCCTTTTTTTTATGCTTTTTCCGCTTTAGCTTTTTTACGAGCTTCACGTTTTTCTNTGATCAATTCTCCAACAGACCCACCGATCCAATAAGGAACGAAAGCTACCAGGAAGATCATAAGCCAGAAACCCATCGTTAATATCGTAAGGAACGCTAAAAATCCAAGGTATTGATCGAATTCGAACATAATGGTAAAGTTTGATTTAAATCAGGTCAAAGATATAAATACCTGATCGCTTATCACAGGAATTTGATCACTTTTTGAAGAATTATTAAACTTAGGGAATTGTTCGCCTTTTGATTGATGAGATTAAAGCCGAATATTCAGCTTAAATTGCCCCTCTATTGGTGCGTAATTACTTCGCTGTTCGTTCCATAATTTACTACAGGAGATCTTTCCTTCGATACGATTATCAGAATTGCTCGTGATCTCGATATAGTTAGTCCTGTCGTTTAGAGCACCATTCGGCATTATTGCCCATAGCTCCTGATCGTGAGTACTAAAACTCAACCAGTTCTTGTTGAAAACCTGGTCACCAAGCCTGTAAATTCCAATCCCGGTAAAATTATCGATCTGAAAATCGAGAATCTCACCACTATCAGAAATAGATCGTACATACAAACTAACCGTTCCCATGGAATTATAATCTTTAAGGAAGCTCAGAGCAGCAGAATTATTTGATGAGTAAAAAAGAACTCCGTTTACATCAGCATTCAGAAATTGATCTGAATCTGCAGGACCATCATCATTAGTACTACAACTTACGAGGGATATTGAAACTACTAATGAAAAAACGAGTAATACTAGCTGTTTTTTCATTATTATGAATTTAGTTAAACAATAGTCTAAAGATAAAGCTAGTTGTGTTGCAATGAAAAGGGAATTTCCCCCTATTTAATACTTAAAATACTGTATAACAATATTTTAAACCATACGGATAATCTATAATATATAGAGTTTTAGGGCTTTTTCAAGTGATCAAAAGCCCATTTGCCATCAAATTAATTCAGAATATAAGAACCGCCAATTTTAAAGTTTTTTTAGATTAATAAGATTAGCGAAATATTAACTTTGCGAAACAACCAATTTTTAAAATATGGACTATAGAATAGAGAAAGATACCATGGGGGAAGTTAAAGTTCCTTCAGATAAATTATGGGGTGCTCAAACTGAACGTTCCCGAAATAATTTCAAAATTGGACCTGCGTCCTCCATGCCACTTGATATTATATATGGTTTCGCTTACTTAAAGAAAGCTGCTGCATATACAAACTGTGAACTTGGTGTTCTCCCTGTGGAAAAGAGAGACCTTATCGCTCAGGTTTGTGATGAGATCCTGGAAGGTAAACATGATGATCAGTTTCCATTGGTGATCTGGCAAACCGGAAGTGGTACACAGAGCAACATGAATGTGAACGAAGTGATCGCAAACCGAGCTCACCAGATCGCAGGTAAGAATATTGGTGAAGGGGAAAAAACACTTCAACCAAATGATGATGTGAATAAATCTCAATCTTCAAACGATACATTCCCGACCGGAATGCATATTGCTGCGTATAAAAAAGTGACTACGAATACTCTTCCAGGTTTGAAAAAACTAAGAGATACTCTAAAAAAGAAATCTGAAGAATTCAAGCATACCGTGAAAATTGGGCGTACCCATTTTATGGACGCTACTCCCCTAACCCTTGGTCAGGAATTCAGCGGTTACGTTGCTCAGTTGGATTATGGCATCAAAGCTNTGGAAAATACTTTACCTCATTTATCTGAAGTTGCTTTAGGTGGAACTGCAGTAGGAACCGGACTTAATACTCCAAAAGGATATTCAAAAAGGGTTGCNGAATTTATNGCNAAATTTACNGAGATGCCTTTTATNTCTGCNGGAAATAAATTTGAAGCNTTGGCAGCNCATGATGCATTTGTNGAAACTCANGGAGCNCTAAAACAGATNGCTGTTTCNCTGAACAAAATTGGAAACGATATCAGAATGCTTGCTTCCGGACCAAGAAGTGGTATTGGAGAGATNAATATTCCAGCCAACGAGCCNGGTTCNTCGATCATGCCTGGTAAGGTTAATCCAACCCAGTGTGAAGCNCTTACCATGGTTTGTGCCCAGATCATGGGGAANGATGTGACCATGAGCGTAGGCGGAATGCAGGGACANTTCGAANTGAACGTATTTAAACCGGTAATGGCAAACGCTTTATTACAAAGTGCACAGCTTATTGGTGATGCNTGTCTNTCTTTCGANGANCATTGTGCACGNGGNATCGAAGCCAACGANAAACGTATCAAAGANCATNTAAATAACTCATTGATGCTGGTTACTGCTTTNAATACNAAAATAGGATATTANAAAGCTGCTGAGATNGCTAACACAGCTCATAAGNATGGTACTACTTTAAAAGAAGAAGCTGCCAATCTGGGNTATGTTACCAATGAAGAATTTGATGAATGGGTAGATCCAAAAGATATGGTTGGAAATCTTAAGTAATCAANTTTTNAATAAAAATGAAAAAGCCTGCTTCTAAAANCAGGCTTTTTTTATGTCAANATTTTTTAAAAATTTATCTACTTCTTAGCGAAGTGTTTCTTGTATTTAAAGTAGGATNCAGTACCTAAAATTGCTACAGCACCTAAGGTATAATAGATAAATGTTGGAGTGATAACCTTATCACCACTCGCATAGGAATGCAAACCACTTAGGTAGAAATTCACTCCAAAATAGGTCATCATAATACTTGCAAAAGCAATGATCGCCATTAGATTAAAAAACCATCTACTTCTTAAACCTGGAACCAATCTCATATGGATCACAAAAGCATATACCATAATACTAATTAAAGCCCAGGTCTCTTTTGGATCCCAGCCCCAGTAACGTCCCCAGCTCTCATTAGCCCACTGGCCACCCAGGAAGTTTCCGATAGTCAGCATCACTAAACCAACGGTCAATGCCATTTCAGTAATGATCGTGATCTCTTTTATATTAATGTCCATNTTCTTCTTGTTCTTGTCATTGGTAAGGATCATTANAATNAAGGAAACCACNCCTAGGATCATNCCTAATGTAAACGGACCATAACTACCNACGATAACAGACACGTGGATCATTAACCAATATGAATTTAGTACCGGCTGTANGTTGGCAATTGCCGGATCCATCCAGTTCCAGTGTGCGATCATAAGGATCATGGAAGCAACAAAAGCAGTAGACGCGATGGTAAGATTTGATTTTCTACCAAACGCCAGCCCAAAGAACATAGTAGCCCAAGCCACGTAGATCATCGACTCATACGCATCACTCCAGGGTGCGTGTCCTGAAATATACCACCTGGCCGCAAGTCCAGCAGTATGCACTGCGAAAAGAATGATGATCGCCGCCGCACCGGTATAAATAAGAGCTCGTATAATTTTATTGTCCTTAAAGATCTGAACAATTACAAATACCAGCATGGCCAGACCAGCAAGCATGTACATCCAGAACAGGTTTCTAAAGACATCATATTCATTGTATAAAATCTCAGCGTTCACTTTATCTTCTGATGGCATTACATCTCCACCAAATTTCTCCTGAAAGCTCTTAATGCTTTCCAGATACTGATCTGCTTTTTCGTAATCACCGGTCTCGCGTGCAGTTTTAAGAGCACTCATATATAGCGGAAGGATCTGCTTCGTATAAACCGAATCCATTCCAGTGAAGTTAACTTCATCCAGTTCAGGATAAGAAACCCATTTATTATTCTCGTCTTCAGGAATAGGAAATATTTTCAGTACTTTTCCCTGTACTGCCTGGTATAACAGATTTACTTTTTTATCTGTCTCTATAAAATCCTTCTGAAATTTATTCGGAACAGCCGCTTTGTAGGCACCTTCCAGATATGGAGAAAGTTTATAACCTCCTTTTTCATCAAAAAAGTCCATTAAAGCCAGGTATTTTCTACCTTCTTCTACATCAAGGATCTGGTGCAGACTATCGTTCTTTTTTTCTACATAAATAACCTGTGCCTGATACCAGAATGCAGGGTTTTCAGTAATAGAAACCAGCACCTGGTCTGAACTCAAACCGGCATAAGTATCACTTTTACTTAATTTTCGAAGTAATTCTGAAGAGTACGTGTTTGCAGGCTTCATTCTTCCTCCGGCATCCTGAATAATCAATCGTCCAAATTGATCGGCGTGCTCTTCTTTTACTGCATTAAATACAATGATACTATCGATCTGCTGTTTTGAATCCTGATTGTGAGCATGATCATCATCCTGAGAAAAACCAACTGAAGATATTAGCATTAATGCTATTACTGCCAGTGCTTTTTTCTTATCCTTGATCTTTTCCAGCATCACTTTTAGATTACCGAAACGGGAACCTTTATCAAACAATATCCACATAAGTCCAAAATACAATAAGAAATAACCTATATAGGTGATCCAGGTTCCCCAGAAATCACGGTTTATAGAAAGTACTGTACCCTTTTCATCCGGGTCAAAACTCGATTGGAAAAATCTATAACCTTCATGATCCAGTACGTGATTCATATAAATGGAATAAGGCTCAGGTTCTTCTCCATCTTCCACGATCTCTACTTCACTCCTGAAACTTGCGTAACCAGGTGTTGCTCTATCTGCAGTACCAGGGTATTTTTCTGCAATGAAATCGTTCAATTTCAGAGCAAATGGCAGTTCTTTTTCGATACTGCCATAATTAACAAAAACTTCCAATCCGTCAAAATTAATCGCCTGTGGATCTGCTACAGTTCCCTGTCCGCCCAGCAAGGTGATCGTTTCAGTTTTACCATTAGCTGTAATGTCCAGCGTTACGGCATCAAGATCCTGCTTTGTTTTAGGATTGGTTGGCACCACGTCATATTCTCCGGTAACCACTGGTTCCGGGATCACGAATTGCATGCTTCCAATATTATAAAGCGACCTCAGCATAAGAGTTTGTGTAGAATCACTAACCAAAGTTCCCTGCTTTTGATCTGCCATACGCATATAGGTTCCTTCAAATGGAGAATCTATCTGGTATTCGCCATCTTCCGTAAGCTGAATGTTGATAGCTCCATCCTGCGGACTATTTAGCGTAAATAATGTATTATGGATATTGCTAACTTCACCCTCTTTAAGATAATGGTCGTGTCGTGAGCCATCACCGGCTTCTACGATCTTAAGATAGTTCTCGCCATCCTCTGCAGGAACGAGAGCTTCTTCTGCGCCGTGAATAAAATTCGTAACTTCAAATTTTACAGGAGTACCGTTGAAATCGGTATTCAAAACATAATCGTTGTCTACTTCAGGACCAAAAAGAACGTCTTCCTGTAGCACTCTTCTTCTCGCCTCCCCATCGATCTCACCATCTATAAAAAAGGTCAGATACGTCTCGTAGGTCATGAACTTATTGGTAGTTTCACCTTCACGAATTGGCATTACCCCTTCGTAGCTAATATACCTGGTTACAAATGCTCCAACTAAGATGAGAATAAAGGAAAGATGCAGTAATAAGCTACTCCACTTTTCCTTTTGATGAAGCTTATATCTCTTGATATTACCAACGAAATTGATAAGAAGAAATAACATGATCCCTTCGAACCACCAGGTATTGTAAATTAGAATTCTTGCCGTTTCGATACTGTACCAGCTTTCTATAAATGTTCCCATGGCCATGGCAATTGCAAAGATGATAAACAGGACGGCCATTATTCGGGTAGAAAAAAGGATAGAGGCTATTTTTTTCTGCATGAAAAAGTGTCTTTTTAACGGCTGCAAATTTAACGATATTTTATCGTTTTTAAGTGGCTAAAACTGCGAATCTCAAGTCAACACCTGTTAATTTCTAAACCTTGAAAATTTTGGTAATTTAGCCGCATGATAAAAGTAGTGATCCTGGGTGCGGGCAATGTTGGTATTCACTTATACCAAAGCTTCAAGTTAACTCCTGAAGTTGATGTAATACAGTTATTTAGCCGAAAACCTAGTAAACTGGACTTTATTGGAAATACTACTGAAGTCATAAGTGATTATGCTGAGCTGGCTAAAGCAGATATTTACATTCTTGCGGTGCGCGATGAGGCAATTTTTGAAGTTGCTCAAAAATTAAATATTAAAAAGGGACTTGTAGTTCATACCTCCGGCAGTGTGGCGATGGAGAATTTATCGATGTTAGATAACTTCGGAATATTTTATCCATTGCAAACCTTCAGTAAAAATAAGGAAGTAAGTTTTTCAGATATTCCTATTTGTATCGAGGCTAATTCAGAAGAAAACCTTGCGATACTGAAGGAACTAGGAAATATTATATCAACAAAGGTTTTCGAGGTAAATTCGGAACAACGCCGAGCCATCCACCTTTCCGCAGTGATTGTAAATAATTTCACAAATCACCTGTTCACNATCGCGGCAGATTATTGTCATGAAAATGAGTTGCCATTTGACATTTTAAGACCGCTTATTCAGGAAACTTTTGANAAAATCCAGGATCTGCCGCCATACGATGCTCAAACTGGTCCAGCCTTNAGAAACGACGAAAAAACAATAGAAACTCATTTACAAATGCTGAATGAGGACAGACAAATGGTTTATAAAACACTAACGGATTCTATTCAAAAAACACATGGAAAAAAGTTATAAAGAATACCTCAACCAGATNACTACCTTCGTATTTGATGTTGACGGCGTTTTAACCGATGGTTCATTGCAGGTTTCAACCAAAGGCGAGCTCTTAAGAACAATGAATACCAAGGACGGTTACGCCATGAAAATGGCCCTAAGAGCTGGATTTACAGTATGCATAATTAGCGGTGGTAAAAATGAAGGTGTTCGCGAGCGACTTCGTGGCCTTGGTATTACCGATATTTATCTTGGGGTGGACGATAAAGTGGAGCAAATGGATGAATTCTTTGACATCTACGATATAAAACCAGAGCANGTATTATACATGGGTGATGATATTCCCGATTACTACCCAATGAAATTAGTAGGACTACCTTGTTGCCCTCAGGATGCAGTTCCAGAACTAAAGGAAATTTCATTGTATGTATCTCATAAAAATGGCGGGGAAGGNTGTGTTCGTGACGTGATCGANCAAGTGATGAAAGTTCANGGAAAATGGATGGAAAAGAATTCTTAGATGCTGGATTATTTTAAGCTGATAAGACCAGGGAATCTATTATTCATTGCTCTTACCATGTATCTTATTAAATATGGTTTGTTCGAGCCGTTTGGTGTGGCGATCACCTTAAATCTATTTGGATTTTCCATGCTGGTACTGGCAGTAGTTTCGGTTGCTGCCTCTGGTTACGTGATCAACGATATATTTGATGTGGAAGCCGATCAAAAAAATAAGCCATCCAAAACCTATATTAAAACCGGTATATCAGAAAGAAGTGCATACAGTATGTTCTTTGTGTTGAGTATTATTGGTGTNGGCTTAGGTTTTTATGTTTCCAATATGGTGGGTGTTCCTGGGTTTTCAGCATTCTTTATATTTGGCTCGGCAATATTATATCTTTATAATTCCCAGTTTCAGCAAAGCATACTTATAGGGAACATTCTGGTAAGCCTTATTGTAGGCCTCATCCCAATTGGTGTTGGACTTTATGACCTGCTACCTGCGATCACTCCGCAGAATCAGCCTACACAATCCACTATCTTCTCAATTTTGATCGATTATTCCATCTTCGCTTTCCTGGTGAATTTGCTTCGTGAAATCGTAAAGGATCAGGAAGATATTGATGGAGATTACAATGCAGGATATAAAACACTGCCCATCGCACTTGGTAAGAAACGAACAAACCAGGTATTGTTCTTATTAGGGCTTGTACCTATAGGTTTCCTGATCTATTATGTTTATGAATATCTCTTCGGAAACACTGCGGCAGTGGTCTACGCATTATTTCTCTTGCTCGCTCCCCTATTATTCTTCCAGGTAAATATCTGGACAGCATCAAAAAAATCTGAATACTCAAGGTTAAGTAAACTTCTAAAAGCAGTATTATTTTTCGGTTTACTATCTATAGGCCTGNTACAATTTATAATCCTTTAACTATGATNCAGNATTTAATAAAAGACCANGAGATCATTCTTGCTTCAGGCTCTCCCAGAAGACAGAAATTTTTCGAAGATCTTCTAATACCTGTGACCATAGATGTACGCTCTGTAGANGAGATCTATCCTGAAGANCTTGAAGGCNAAGAGATCACAGATTTTCTTNCNAAATTAAANGCNGAAGCATTCAAGGNTCTACAANANAANCAGATATTGATCACGAGTGATACCATTGTGTATTGTGAAGCTAAAGCACTTGGAAAACCAANAGATCATGATCATGCCGTGGANATGATCAATATGCTTTCAGGTAAAGAACACGAAGTCATCACTTCGGTATGCTTCACATACAGAAATAAGCAGGAAGTTCTTAACTACACTACTAATGTTACATTTTCAGATCTTACCCAAGAAGAGATCGAGTTCTACGTAACGAATTATAAACCTTTGGATAAAGCTGGTGGTTACGCAATACAGGAATGGATAGGTTTAATTGGGATAGAATCTATTAGCGGAAGCTACTTCAATGTGGTTGGTCTACCTACGAATCTGGTCTATAAAACCCTGAAACGCATACTTAAAGAGGAAAATTCGTAAATTGTCATCATTACGATGAAACGATACCTTACACTTTTCGCAATTTCAATGCTTATCATTTCCTGTGCAGACAGGGAATCCTACGGAAACGAATTCAGGTTAACTGAAGACTTTAAGGACTACTGGTATTCCGGAAAAGCAGAAATTACTACTTACGATCTCGAACAATCCCGGTATGGTGAACTACGGAAAGGAACTGCGACGCTTATTTATGTTACTGAAGACTTTTCTGTAACAGAACAGGTAAAATCAAGCGATGAAGCTTTCAACAAAGTTTCTGTTCTCAAACTNAANAGCACCAAAAATTTCAATACAGGTATCTATCCTTACAGTATCATGCANAGNAGNTTCTTTCCNCTCGACGGAAATGAACATGCGCTAAAAATTTCAGCTTCAGTACAGGANTGGTGTGGCCAGGTTTATATGCAATTAAATAACCGGGAAGATTTTGATATTGCCAGTCACTCCTATTTCGACGAAGAAGCAGATCAGTATATAAAATTAAATCCCATTCATCTTGAAAACGAGATATGGAATTTGCTCAGGATCGACCTTGATCGTGTTCCGGTAGGATCGTTTAAAATACTGCCATCCCTTGAATTTTTAAGACTGAATCATCTACCGGTACGTGCTTTCAATGCTGAAGGACAATTTCTTACCAACGAGCAGTTTCATATCTACCAGTTACACTATCCAGAACTAAACCGCACATTAAAGATTTATCTGGGTAAAATGACGCCTTTTCCTATTGAAAAATGGGAGGAATCAGCTCCGATAGGCAAGAGTCCTAACGCAAAAGTTTTAACGACCACCGCCACGAAAAAAGCACGATTAAGAACCGATTACTGGAATAAGAATTCGAATAAAGATTTACATTTGCGTGAGAAATTAGAACTAGATTAATGAAGGAATTNCTTCTCACCTACCGCGACGAATTGCTGTATTCTCTTGCAGTACTTTTTATTTTACTCCTCATACAGTTTTTATTAAGAACGGCCGCAAACAAAGTAGGTCGTAGAAGTGAGATCAACATCACCCGCACAAGATTGATGTTCAAATACATTAATATTCTTATCATTCTTATTGCGGCATTCCTATTGGCACTTGCCTGGGGTGTAGGAATTACAGATCTTTCATTGATCTTCTCATCTGTATTCGCGGTAATCGGAGTTGCATTGTTCGCCATCTGGTCTATTCTAAGCAACGTTACCAGTGGGATCATTTTATTCTTTTCCTTTCCATATAAGATCGGTGATACTATCAAGATCCACGACAAGGATCTGGATATAGAAGCAGAGATTGAGGATATCAAGGCTTTCCACCTGCATCTTCGAACACGAGAAGGAGAACTTGTCACGTATCCCAACAATCTTATTCTTCAAAAGGCAGTTACTCTGAAACATCGGGTGGATGGGAAAGACGAAGGAAAAGATGCTCTCTAGCCTAAAAGATCTGAAATTGGCTTCAGGACGATTTGAAATCTTTTATATTTGATGAAACCTATTATTCAATGCGGAAAATACTTTTTGCCCTATTCTTACTAGGCTTTACTTTCTCCAATGCACAGGCTCCTGTAAAATGGAGTTCTTCAGATATATATTCAGAAATTAAGAAATTAAACTTCCTAGGATCTGTTCTCTATGTGGCAGCACATCCAGATGATGAAAACACCAGGTTGATCTCTCATTTTTCGAATGAAGTGAATGCCAGAACTGCTTACCTTTCCTTAACACGAGGTGATGGTGGTCAAAACCTTGTAGGGCCAGAATTAAGAGAGCAGCTCGGGATGATAAGAACTCAGGAACTACTGGCTGCCAGAAAAATCGATGGCGGAGAGCAATTTTTT
>FUFK010041949.1_pt1 | contig 26008 bp, 27 predicted proteins | sample 1021851 | NCBI WGS metagenome assembly FUFK01 (sample SAMEA51879418, study PRJEB19060) | metagenome | reverse complement strand
TTTCGTGAAAGATTCATTGTGTCATATTTAATAGAAGTGCAATAACAATACCCACTGCACCGCCTATTATCATTTTTTCCATACGGGCTATACGTTCCTTAACGTCTTTAATTTGTTCAAACGTTTGCTTTTGCATTATTCTGCAAAGCTTTTCATGGTCTTCTATTTTTTGTAACGCCGATTTTTTAGCCATTAGGTTCTCCCCGCAATTATTTTTTCTGTTGGTGATAGTAGCGCTTCTTCTGTCCTTGTCAAGTTAGTTTGTGGGTCTTTTGCGCTTGCCATTTGTACGTTATTTACAACAGGCATTGGTGTTGGTGGCAATGGTGCTGTGTTTGAGGCAGGTAATAATCCTTCAGGAAGATTGTCTCCTTTTGTTTCTGGAAATAAAAATTGATCTTTGTTAATTATATAATCTTCATTTAATCTTTGTCTTTTATAAAGTTGTTTTTCAATTTGATTAATTCTTTTTCTGATAGCGTCTGTTAAAGGATTATCTATTTTATATCTTTTAGCTATTTTTCTATACGCATCTTCCATTCCTTCACTAATACCAAACGGTTTAAATTTATTTCTCTTAACCATTTGATAAAGGTCTCCTCTATTTCTAGAATCAAATATTTCTCTAATTGTTTTTTCAGGAATGTTTAATGTTTTTGCAGCATCATATATTCTTCTCATTTTATTGAACTCATCTAATCTTTGTTCGTTAGCAAAAATAAATTGTCTAATAATTTTATTTTCATCTTTAACAGGGTCACCTGTAAGAGTGCCTGCGTAAATTAATCTTCTTTCATTAGATTCTGCTTTTAAAAATTCTCCTACTTTAATTTCTAAAGATCTTTCTATATCTAAAGGTGCTTTTCTTAAACCAATTAATCCTAATAGTTCATCACTTATTTCATATTGTGTTCCTTTAATTGTTTTACCCGTCATTGCATATAATAATCTTTGCATTTGAATGTTAGAACCAGGTGCATATAATTTAGTTATATATTTTATACTTTCCCATACTTTATTCCCCCACGCATCTTCAGGATTCCATATTTGTGTGCCTTCTCTAGTGAAGCCTCCTCTTACAAATATATCTGCGATACCTTGTACATAAATAGATTCTGATACAAATGGTTCAGCCAATCTTGCAAAGGCTTTTACTAATCCTTTAGCAAATTCAGGAAGAACAGGGCTGTCTTTACCACCTTGTTCCATTGAAGTAACTATGGCTTGTAATGGATTGGTTACAACATCATAAAAAAATGCTCTACTAAAATCTATATATTTATATTTACCATCTTCATAAACTGGTATCACTGTAGAATCTTTTGAGAACCATGGTAAGAATTCTTTAATAGCATATAATTTTTCTTTACCAATTCCGTAAGCTTGCATACCGCCCCACACAGCTAAAGGACCTATAGTTCCAAGAGCAACAGCCCAGCTCGCTAGTCTTTCAGCTGCTAAATTTTTAAAGATAGGACTTTTTAATTGGTCTAATGAAGTAGTAACTATATTAGTATTAGTTCTTACTTGTTCCGCGGGCCATGATACGAAGTTACCTAACGGTGATCTTCTAGTTGATTGAACCATGTCACTGACGTAAGCATAGTTAGGCATGAACTCTCTAATATTTTTAGTTGCCATTTTCATTATTTCTAAGTCGGATGGTAGTGCATCACCTTTAATCAATCCTTTTTTAAGAGCAGCTGCGTAAGCGTCTTGTATTTTTTGATCTTCAATTAAAAAGTTTGCTATCTTCCAAATATCATCTTCTGCTACGTACATATCCTGTGCAGCTTTTACAATTTTTTGTGCCCAACCTTTGGGTTTAGTTATCATTTGTTTTAACCAACCTAGTTTTTGAGTTTCTTCTACAAGACCCATCACATCTCTATACACAGCGTTAGTGTTAACCATTCCTTCATCGAGTAGAAATCTATATAAGGCTTGACCACCTTTTTTTAATTCATTAGTGTTTACTTTTTGACCAGCTGTGTAATTAGTACCTGGTTTATTTCTCCATAACAATTGAGGTTGAATAGTATTTAAAGCTCTCCATAAAGACTTAACAAAAACACCAGGGTTTCTAAGACCGTAGGATAAATTACCTAAGGCTACCATAGTAACTGCTCCAGATGAAAAGTTTCTAGCATGAGTAAAAGGACCACCAACTGTTTTACCCATTTGAAGTAAACCTTTTGGTAACATAACAGCGTTTTGATAAAACCAATGTTTAGTTATACTTCCCAGTTGATTTTTTTGTCCTTGAATTAAGCCTTGTTCCATGGCTTCAGTAGTAAACATATTGTTAATAGGAACTGTGTAGGCTTCTTCTCCCAGTAAGTTAGGTAGTTTTAAACCATCGCTTTTTGTAATAATAGTTTCACCAGTTCCTTGCCATCCTTTTGCAGCGTTTAAATAATTGTCATAAACAATTCCTCTTTCTCCTCGTTTAATCATTTGGTCTGAGCTACTTTTAATTATATTATAAAAACGATCTCGAGATGCAATGTTTGCAAGATCAGTTGTTACATTTGCAATTAAATTATTAGCATCTTCGTATCCCCCAAATAATTTTTTAAAAGCTGTTAAATCAGATTCTTTTTGTATTAATCCTCCGTCACCATCAGGTTTAAATTTACCCCCACCCGTAACATTTTTAGCAATGGATTTAGTTACTAAAGCTTTTTCAGCGTCCATTCCAATGCCTGGATATTTAAAAAAAGGTTGTGCAGTTTTAGGATCTAGTTCTACATTTTTAATAACTTGATCAACTGTTAATCTTGCTTCTTCTTTACTCATGGGTTTAGAACCTCGAGGTCTATTAGCATCATAATTTTTTTGAAATATTTTAGCTACTTCATCTTTTACTTCTCTGGAGACTGTGTATCCATCAATTGGTTTTAAAGCTTTATCACCAAAAATTTTATATTCTGTGGCTAAAGTACTTCCAATTCTATCATTTATAAGTTTAGCAAATTCTTTTAAACCTATGTTTAAGTTACCGCCTTTATAAATAGTGTTCATATACTGAGTCCAAAACCCCTCAATGTTATCTATTTCTTTTAAAATATTATTTATTTCTTTACTTGGAATTTTTAATTTTTCTAATCCTTCTTTAAAAGCTTTATAAGCTTTTGGATCAAATCCTCTTCGTACAATTTTACCTTTGCTTACATCAAAAACTCCTTTGTTAAGTAATTTTATTATATTTTCTGATAAACCTTCTGTTAATCCTGTAGCATTAGATGCTAGTTGAGTGTCTCGGGATAATCTTTTTACAATTTGATCTATGTTTTTTAAAAAATCTGTTGATAAAACTTTAGCGGATTCTTCTTTACCTTTAAGTCTTTGCATAGCTTGAAACTGTTCTTCTGGATATTCGCTTCTTGCTCTAAAAGGTTTAGACACATATTTTTCTACAGTTCTATCAAACTTTGTAGCGTTTTGTGCTCGTTTAAAAGTTCCACTAACAATATTTTTACCTACCTTACCTAATCCCCATATTGCAGGTATAATTGGAAAGCCCATCTCACCTCCAAATTTTAATTTATTGTACAACATTCTTGTTGCGTCTTCTTTTGAAGTAGCTTTTTGTTTTCTATCTAATGCAGTGTATTCTCCTTCTTCTATTAATCCAAATTGTTCTGCAAGATCTCCAAAGGTTCCAATGTTTTCTTCATCATAAACAACAACTCCAGACAAACCTCCTCCCACAGCTATTGAGGTAAATTTTTGTTTACGAGATAAGTTATTAAATTTTTTAACATCTTTAACACCTCGAGTTAAATTAGCATTTTTTCCTGTCTTTACATACTTTCCTTTTTTAACCGCATCCATTGCGTTGTTAAGTATTCTAAAAGCATCATCAGTAACTTTGACTCCTTTTGTACCAACCGAAGCCCACCCTCCATAAAATTGAACCATTACTTCTACAAGTCTACTTAAAGCATTTTGTTTAGCTTTTTCTTCACTAAATTTCATTACTTCACCTGCTATAGTTTGTTCAAACCATGCATCCAATTGTGCAACTTTACTTTGATCTACAGGTAAATCATTTTCACCTGCCCAATCTATAATCATTGCTCCAAGATTAGCAAAACCGTAAGGAATTTTTATAGCTCCTGATACTAAAGCATAACCTAAAGATTCTATTTGTCCTACTTCACTTGAATAAGGATCATTTGTGCTTTCTTCTTTTAATAAACCAGTAGTTCCATCTACTTTATAACTTGCTAATTGAGGTTTAATTCCTTTTACGTCACCATATTTTTTTTCAACTGTTTCTCTTTGTTTTCCCTCGGGCCAAATAGTTTCACCTGTTTTCCAATCAATGGTAGCTCCTTCAAACATACCTCTCATTGATTCTATTTCTTGACGATAATACTCTTTGTTTTCGTCATCAGTATAGTCTCGCGGATCTCTAAAGTCAGGATCTTGTTTTATTTTCCAATCATAATAAGCATCCTCATCTTCTTTTAAAAATTTAAATTCTCTAACTGCTTTATCAGCAGCCTTTAAACCTTCTCTTATATTACTTCTTTTTCTAAGAGCAGCTGCTTCTTTTTCTTTAATTAAATCTAATCGTTCTTGAGTTAAAAGAACGTCTTCTACTTTCTTTTTTTCTTCTTCTTGTTGATCTACAATAAGCTTTCGTGGGTCAAAATATCTAACCATGTGACCTCCTAATTACGCTTAATAAGTTTAGGCCCTTGTTTTTCGTATATATTTCCAGTTACAATATCCACATAAACATATCCATCTGTGAAATTTCCAACATTTTGTTTTGTTAATGTAATGTTTTCATCGTCATCTACAGCTGCTTTAAAATCACTCCAACTTTTACGATCAATTATAATTGAGGAATCTAAATCAAAACCTATATTTTTTTCTCTTGCCAAATCTTTAGCTCTTTTAATATGCATTACATCTTTATCATCTAAGGTCGTATACTTATCTCCTAATCCTGTTCTAAGATTTTGAAGTTCAAGAGATAAGTCGTCTTGTTGTCTTAACAAATCTTCTCTTTCAATGTCTTTAGGATTTTTAGGTTTTCTAAACATTACTATATCTAATGCTTCTTCTCTAGATTTTCTTCCTCCTGCATCAGACATCCAAAAATCTATTTCTTTTTCTAATTTAAGTCTCTCATCTTTATTTAATTTACTATAAGCATCTAACATAAATTGTTTTTTCTGCATGCCGTGTTTATACTTAGCCATCTTGTCAGCATATCTTTGAGATTGAAGTTGTTTCATAGGTTCTTTACCAGCTTCACCTACGTTACCAAAAAAACTTCCTGTTGATGGACCACTCATTAGATTTAATCCTAAGTTCATTAGAAAATCTGAACCGGCTGAACTTTTAGGTGGCTCAGGAAAATCTGTCATCATATTTCTTAACATAGTATCCATAGTATTTCCTGATGGTGTTGATTCTTCTACTGCAGTGTCTTGAGTTTTAACATCAAAATCTCCCCCTTCATATTGTGCATCAATATCTTCATCTATTATTTCTTCAGGAGGAACTGGTGCTACTGAACCTGCTGCAGCATACCCTCGTCTCAAACCAGAAGTTATACCTCCAGTTGATCCGCCTTTTCTAAACATGGGTCTGTGAAATATTCTACTCATTAGTTATCTCCAAACGCTTTATAAGCTCCTATCCCTGTTGATAGTATACCTAACGCTTGTTCTAATGGGGATTTGTTAGGTGTTATTTGTGATGTATGTGAACCTGGATAACCTGCTAACATAGAAGATATACCGCTGCCAAGGTATCCTAATCTTTCATATGGTTCGTATGCAGCCATTCTATTTCTCTCTCTTAAAGCATCAGCTTCTGCCTGCGCTTGAGCTTGTTGGATCGCGCCCGCAGATCCTAGTCTCGAAACATCTTGACCTTGTAATTTATATTGTAATCCACCTAGTCCAGAAACATCCTGTGCTAAATTTCTTTGTTGAGCGAAAGCTTGGTTAGCTAAACTTTGTGCTTGACCATATCCTTGTTGTAAAAGTTGTGCATTTAATAACGCTCTATTTAAATCTTGTTGAGATTGATATTCTGCTCTCATAACACCTTCTCTACCACCACCTAAGTTTCCTGACATTGCAGCTTTCTGACCTATTCCACTTAATCCTGCGGCTGTTTGTTTATCAAAGTTAGCTAAAGTTTTATCAATAACATCTTGTTGATAAGGTGACATGAACTGTTGATAAGCTTGTGGTCCTGAGTACCCTGCAGCTTGTGCAAGATAATCTTGAGTACCTCTCATATCTGTTGGTGTTCCAGCGTATGCTCCTTGGCCCGTTAAGTATGGTTGGTAAGCTCCAATACCTTGTTGAGCTGCTGTATAAGCTTGTTGTTGTAATGGATCTTGCCCTGCAATGGTAGGTGCAAATTTAGATGTATCTAAAGGTGCAGCTGTAACAGCTCCTAATCTTTTAGCGTAATCTTTTGAGACATCCGTTAGAAACGGTGCCGGTAACATTTGTGTTTGTTGTACAGCCATTATATAACCTCGCTTAATCTTTCCGAAACTTCAAACATATCTGAAGCTCCTTGATTTCTTTTACCTTGTTGTTCTAATTGTTTCATTGTATCTTCCATACGTTCAGCGCCTAGATCAATGTCTCCATCACCTGCGCCTCTAACAGCATCAGCTGTCATTACAAATTCATTTACACTTAATCTTGCTGGTACATCATCTGCTTTTTCTTCTGCTCCTAAATCTACAAAGCCACCAGTTTCTCTATAATCTTTTTCCATACCACCAAGGTCCATGATCCCACCTTCAGCCATTGGTTGTGGTTTTAAATCTGGAAATTTATGAGGATAAAAAGGTTCTCTAATTTCTTTTCCTTCAAATCTGTCAGGATAAAAAGGTTCTCTAATTTCTTTTCCTCTGGGTTTTCTTTGGATAATAGCTTCTAAAGCTTCTTCGTCAGACATCCCTTGACTTTTCCAAAATTCTATTTCTCTTTCAACAGCAGAAGGTGAACCACCTTTAGCCGCGTAGAACTGACCAACGTTTCCTTTACGTTGAAGATCAGCTTGTCTCATGATACCTGTAATACCACCTAATTCATCTTCTACTCCACCAGTCATTACATCTTCTATTGCAAAGTCTGCTTTAGATCCTAAAGCAAATCCAATTCTTCCACCGTCTGCTTTCATGTCATAAAATCTACTTTTAAATAAACCAGGAGTAACAGGAAACTCTTCTTCTGCCGCTGCAAAATCTGCTTCAGTTTCTGCGTTTGCAAACCTATCTCTCATTTTATTATAATCATAACCAAATTTTGCACCTGTATCTGGAAGTTGATCTACTTTAGCTTCAGTTCCAATACCTAGTAATGGTAATGCAGTTGCTGCACCGATACCGATCTTAGCTAAAGTTTTTGGATTTTGTAAATGAGGAAGAGCTTTGCTTAATAATTCTCCTAGTCCTTTTTTCTTAGTAGAACCTAAAAGTAATTCTCGTCCTCCAGGCCATGCTGCTTTACTAGCTGTGGCTGCTTTAGCACCACCTAAACCACCAAGGGCTCCACCACCATAATACAGTGCGGCTGCCGTCAATGCTGCTTTACCTAAATCTGATTTAACTAGCTTCTTTGCACCTTTAACTAATTTTCTTGGAATCTTTGTAATTTTTTTAAATATACTTCCTAAACCATACATTCTTCTTCCTGATTCAGTGTCCATGATACCACCATAAGCTGCTGGTTCTCTCATCATCATCTCTTCACTCATCATTTCTTCTTGAGGAGCTTGAACACCCATTTTGCTAGCTTCATAAGTCATTTGATACCACTCTTCAAAAGACATGATAGGTTCATCTAGCTCTCTCATTTCAAATACATATTGCATGTATTCTTCTTTTAATTGAGCTAACATTGCCTCTTGTCTAGGATCTTGAGGGCCTTCATCTCCTTCGTATTTAATAGGAGGGGCTCCTGTTTCTAATGTATCTGTAATTTGTTCTTCAAATAGTGCCATAATTTTGCTTCATTTAAGTTAAGAGCAGGTGAAAATTTCCTGAGCGTACACTTTAGCTTGTTTTTCCAAACAAATCAAGTGCCGGCATGATGACCTTGACGTCTCTTCGAATGTCTTTTTCATCAATTCCCTTAGCTTTCCACTCCTCTTCAGTGTTGTATATTTCTCCTGTTTTAAGGTTAGAAATAGTAGTTATTATTTTATCTGGTTTTATTTCTGGTACATTGTTCATTATGTTACCACCTCCTTATTAATGTTTAAATAGCTGATCGCAATATCCACTCCATTAGTCATGGTTCCAGCTGTACTATATTTTAAAATAGTTCCTCCCTCTACAATTAAAGGTAAGCTAATTAATTCAACGCTTGTATTAGTAGCTAGTGTTTGTGTATGTGTAATAAAAAAAGCGTTGTCTGTAATACTTATAGTAGGAGTGTTAGCTCCTGATTTATTAGTAACTCTTATAGATTTAATAATAAAAGTTTCATTAACTGCAGGTGAAAGTAAAGCTACATCTGAATCTACCGTCGTAGTACTTTTACCATAAAATTTGTATATATTTACAACAGCCATTATTCTACAAAGAAAGCCTTAGCTTCTATCTCCTGTTTTAATTCTTCTTGAAATGTTGTGTTTAATTTTTCTAACACAGCATCTAAATCTCTAACTAAAGATTGAGCTACGTCTTCTCTGTAATCTGGACTGGCTCTGGTTAATGATTGTACTATTTTGGCCATAGACTTGCTAGCCCTCCTTGATTAAAATAAGCACCTTTGCCAAATCCTGGTCCAGCAACTTGAACTCCTGCTTTTTCTTTGGCAGCTGTTTGTTCATGCCAACTTCCTCCTCCATCTCCCCGTGGACCTTTAGGTCTATCGAGTACAACTCTATTTGATCGAGCCATTTGAGCTTGTCTTTCTCTTTCTTTTGCCATTCTCTCTTCTNTTGCTNTNTTAGCAACATCTTTGTGATATTTATCAGCTCTTTTTTTAGCTTCAAACAAAGCTTTAAATCTATTTAACTGCCATCCTTTTAGTCCTCGCGGTTTACCTGTCACAGGATCAATGTCTTGCATAGCTTCTATTTCTTCATCGGTAAGNACTCCATCTTTCATAGCTTCTGCGTAACCATATTTTTGTCCAATTTTACTTCCAGCTAAATCATCAAACTGTTCTCTTACATCATACTCACCAAACAAAGATCTTATATTTTTTCCAAAAGGATCTTTATTAGGATCTCCTCCTCTCCACCCCATATCTGAAAACATTTGTTTTTGAAATTTTTCATAAGGAGTGTCTGGTCTTATATTTCCTAGTAAGGCTCCTAATCCTGGAATACCCATAGCCATTCCCATAAGATTACCTGCTAAATTTTTTCCACCGGAAAATATATTACCCATTTGATTTTTAAGTCCTGTTATTCCTTGACCAGCTTTATTAAACATTCTGTTATACCAAGCTGGTTGTTGCTTAGTAAACGTTTGACCTAAATATTTATTTTGATCAGCAATAGTTCTTGGTGTTTGATAAGGCATTCCTGTTATAGGATTAACACCATAAGGTGCGGCTAAGGCTCCTGACATGTTATCTGGATGAATCATTTTATTCCTTGGAATATTATATTGGTCACCTAGCATGTTAGTAGGTGTGTTTGTAGGATATGCATGTCCCAATAAACCTCGTTCTTCTGAAACAATTCTAGGATCGTTAAGTGGATTTCCTAGATCATTAAGAGGAGGAACAGGTGCAACTGTATTGCCATTATAAAAACCTAATCTAGCAATACCACCACCTGCATAATCTCTTTCCCATCTCTTTGCGATCTCGGGTAACTTAGCATGCATATAGCGTCTTTGCTTTTCTGACTTAAACGGCATTATCTTCTTCCTCCTGCGTGTACATCTAATCTAAATGTACCTAGTTTCCAATTCGAATCTACAGCCGTGTTTGATATTTTAACAGCGACGGCTCTTGCTCGTGCTCTGCACGATTGATACGTAGTGCTAGTTGTAACATTAAAAGGACCCAATGTCGAGCTTACCGCTGACTGATTAGGATAATTTCTTAAGTCTAATGAGACGATTGCAGTTCCCGATTGAGATATAAAGTCGGGTAAAAATCTACTAATTCTCATAATAAATTCTCCATCTCCTCTAAAAGTAATTCCTCTTTGTTGATCTTGAGTAATATCAAAGTCTCCTGATAATATATTAGCTGGTATAGCTGTAATTACTCCTCCAGAAGTTTGTTGATTTACTCCTGTTTCATGTTCATAATAAATAGTAGTTCCTTCTGTATTACCAGTAACATCAAAAGATGCATCATCTCCGGCATCATAGGCTGTGGCATGTGGTAAACCAAANACAGCNGAATCTTGCCACGTAGTTCTTCTAAANAANGTGCTNGCATTNGTAAACCATATTGGCCTGTCAGCAGTTGAGTCNAGGTAACTATACATAACAGCTCTATCAACAACATTAGAAGTTGACGTAGGGAAAAACCACATAATTTCTCCAAACAAGTTATTAAGACCACAGTATATTAATTGGTTAGAAGTTTTATTAAGATCATCATAAACATAGTCTTCCACTAAACAGTCCATGGATTCTAGTTTACCAGTGTATCTAAAGAAACCGTTTTCAGACATCCAGTAAGCTGCTCCATCTACTTCTACTGCAGCATTCATACCAATCAATCCACAGTTAGTACCCGCTTGTTCATAAGCGAAAGTAAATGGAGTTCCCACAAAACGCATGGTGAATAATGAGGTATCCGTCCATACATAAATAGCGTTTCTTCCTAGTTTAGCTCCCATGATCCGTGATCCGGCGGCCAGTCTTTGTGTACCAGCACTATTGGTTGCTGTTGGTGTCCATGTATTTATATCTTCTTGATTTGAGAACCTTATAAACATATCATCTTGAGTAGTGGTATCTCCAATTGTTGTTTCTGTTCCAAATAAAATTAAGTGACGATCGGGTGTAGAGACTAACATATCACGTGACGCTGTTGGTGCACCAGTTATGACTGTAGCTCTAGTAGATGTGGCATTAGCCGCCGCTGCATCCCATTCTACCACCACACTATTATGAATAAGAGCAATTACATTATCGCCTAAATTATTAATAGACCAAAGTCCTGGATCAGTAACCTTATCAGTGTTAGCCGCAGCTGAACCCCATCCTGTCCAACTAGATGTATTAGTTATAGTTGCTCCTCCACTATGCGCAGATCTTGTTGAACCTCTTACGGCTCTTGTAATGCCTGTAAAACTTGTAGCAGTTACACCTGTATAAGAAATTTCTTCACTACCTACTTGAAAATAATTTGTCCCTGAAGATGGAAATCCTGTTGTACTTCCCACATTAATCGTAGTTCCTGATCCACCTGTACCATTGGCATCATCATTTAAACCTGGAGCAGTCAATGTAGTTGTAGTGGATCCTAAAACTTTACCACCCCATAAAGATATACCCCATCCATAAGCTCCTACTTGTTCAGCTGGTCCTACAGGATAATACCATTGAACTTTTAAAGTACCTGTTGTAGTAGCACCAGAATTACTATCCATGGTTATGGTTACTTGAGTAGTAGAATCTACTGAAGTAATCATAAATTTTTTATTATCAAAATCTGTAGCTGAGAATCCTGTTCCAGTACCGCCTGTAAAATCGTCCATTAATAAAATATCTCCAGCAGACATACCAGCTGTGGATCCTCCACCAGAAAAAGTAATGGTTACGGTTGCTTGACCACTAGAAAAATTACACGTAAAGGCTCCATACGAAGACCCAAAATCAGTTTTAATAGGATGAATATCATAGAACACACCACCGGTATAAGCATACAAAATACGGTTAGTTCCTATAATAGAAAATTTTTGAGAGTCTTTAGTTACNATATGGTGCATTTGTCTNGCTNCACCAGTTANNTTANTTTCTCCTAATTGATTCCANCCNCCTATTTTTTCAGGAGTTCCATACCTAAAACGCACATTTTCACCACCAGTCCATTGCGCTTCCGCTCCGGTAGCTGTAACTTGTTTGTTAAATCCTGGTAAAAAACCTATTTTTTGTAGCATATAAAAACCTGTTTATAAGGTAGTATATCAGATTGTAGGGGATTTCAATATGTTTAAAGCAAGGGGAATCAGTGGTGGATCATCCCCTCACCAGTTTATTTTATATATTATTTTTTAGGTAATGTAAAGCCTTTATAATAAGCAGGAAGNCCTAAAAAAGGACGTTTGTCAAANTCATTTTCTTTAGCTAGTTTAGAACCTTTTTTATTATAATGTAAAAAAACTTGAGCACAATCTTTACCAGTAAATTCTTCTCGCCAATGTTCTAAATCACATCCAGAATATATTAACATATCTCCTGGTTCTAAATCTACTTTAATTCCTGCCTGACCTTTTTTGCCAGTTGGATCCAAATAAATTGGCCATGAATCTCCACCTAAATTTAAAGTAGTAGATATTTCACAAGAATATCTATCTTTATGTCGAGCTAATACATCCCCTTTTTTATAAATTCTTGCATAGGAATATGTAGGACTTAACTTAAGTCTAGTATGTTTTTCCATAACGGGTTGAACTTTTTGTAATAAGGTTTCCATTACTGTATCGGCATAATGAGAATAGGTATTAGGAACTTGATGATCATTCCATACTCCCCAATATTCAGTAAAAGGTGATATATATTTTTGATCAAATAAAAATCTAGCCACCTTTCTTTTATTTAAGAAATAAGCAAAACAAAAATCAGCCATTTCTCTATTAATAGCTCCTTTTAACACTGTATATTTATTTTTTTTGAACGACATTTAATACTCCTTTCGGTATAGCTTGACAGTTCCAATGAATAAACCTAAATGGTTCATACCCCATATCTACTATATATTGATGGGGCATGTAAGAGGGGAAAAAAATCATTCTTCCTGGTTTAACAGGATAATTAATTTGCGATGATGCATAAGTTACTTTGGTTTTATCTTTTTCTGGTAAAAGATTCATAATATTACCTGGTCTTGGATCTTCAAACAATGGCATAGATGTAGCCTCACTTGCTTTTAAAAAATAAAAACCAGATATGTGACCATTCCAATGTGTATGTAATGTATGATGTCCACCTCCTTTTTTAGCAAATTCTTGTACCCATAACTCTGTAGTAAATATTTGGTAGTGAGTTAAATCAAAACCCATTTCTCCTAATAGATTATGTGCTGTAGCACCTATGTAATTTTGAAGATCTAAAAAATTAGGGTCTCCAATTAAACTAGTTGAATGAAACACATGACCCATATCTCCTTTATCACCAAATTTTTTATTCCTTTCATCAATTGTTTTTTTTAAATTATCTTTAGAAATTTTAATATAAGGATCAGATGCTTTATTTAAATCACCTACAAATGCAGGTTCATCTGCAAACCATATAGGGCATTTAAAAAGGTCTTCTCGAGTTAATTGTTTTGGAAATAATTTTGCACTTCCACAGGATATTTTATCCAATTTTTTTTGAGTTTTTACTTTTCTTGCTTTTTTTTGTTTCTTTTTCATTTATAAGGCCATCCTAAATTCCATATTACTAAACTATGCCTTGATCCTTTTTTAACTGGACACACCCTATGCCACACAAATCCCGGAAAGACTACTAAAGATCCTTTAGGAAGTATCTCTTTACATTTTCTAATGTTAGGTTTTTTATCTGGATCTAAATTTCTAAAATCAAACTCTAATTCTCCACCTTTATATTCTTTAGGGTCGGATAATGTTACTGTTACAGATAGTTTTCTAATTTTACCATGACTAGGTTGATTAGGAGCATGATAAGGTTTATCCCAACCATCACAATGCCAATCGTAGTATTGGCTTTTATTATACTTAGTAAATTGACAAGATTCAGAAAAATCCCATTGAAAATTCCAGCCTGCAGATGCATTAGCTTGATGGATATAAGGTTGTATTTCTTTATATATCCAACGATCATTCATCCATACAATATTGGAATCTCTTTTCTTTTTTAAATCTTTAATTTGAGATTGATTTAATTTTTTAATATCTCCAAAACCACCTGTAGTGGCCAAACCATCTTGTAATTGTTTTCCATAACGTACAATGTCATCACAGATTCTATGAGGAATGGCTGATTGAAAATACCAGTAATAGTTTGTAAGGTTCATATGTCTTTATACATATGTATTATCTTAAATTAAATAAAAAGTAAAGAGATATTAAAAAGTTACTGTGTTTGTACCTGACACTGTAAATGTAGCAAGTTTAGATCCATCTGGCGCACATGTTACTGTATTAGTACCAGGAGAAACTGTTACACTTGCACCTGAAGGAAATCTTAATATTACAATACCTGATCCACCCGCACCACCAGATACACCCGAACCATTATTAGGTCCACCACCGCCACCGCCAGTATTAACTGTTCCTGCGGCACCCGCTCTAGCAGCACAAGGTCCTGTTGCAGGTCCACCTGTATTTCCACCACCACCTAATCCTCCACCATTAGAAGAATCAGGAGCTCCTGGAGTGTTTCCACCTCCAGCTCCACCACCTCCAAAATAATAATAAGAACCACAAGGTTGACCTTTAACACCCATAGCATTTGGAAATCCACCTCCAGCTCCTCCGGCACCAGTAGTTCCTGTACTAGCATTAGTTCCAACAGCCATAAAACCTCCACCACCTCCAGCACCACCATCTGGTCCACTTCCTGGTCTATCACCACCAGCACTACCTTGAGCTGGACTAACTGGTGGAGTATTTCCTGCTCCACCTGGTTTATTTAATCCACCTCCAGATCCTCCACCACCAGATCCTCCAGAGTTTCCTGGTCCACCACCACCTGGATTGTGACCACCATCTCCACCACCGGTTGATGTAATATCTTCAAAACTTGAATCAGAACCTCTTTGAGTGCCTGGGTTTGGGGCAGGAGATGATTTAGCAGCTGAACCCGCGCCAACCACTACATTGTAAGTTCCTGGATATAAAGTCATTGCAGAAACACAAGCTGTTCTTGGGGCTGCAGGGCCAGACCCTATTGTATAAGTTGCTGAAGAAGCTCTTACACCTCCAGCTCCACCACCACCACCTGAGTTACCACCAGGAGTTGCTCCGGCTCCACCACCAGCGACTACTAAGTAGTCTACAAGAAGTGAGGGTTTCGGCCATGTTCCAGCTGATTCATTTTGAAATTGTGATTGCATTGACCACACACCGCTTGCTTTATTTAATTCTTTTACTACTACAATTCCTGATCCACCTGCAGCTCCACTGTGATTAGTTATAGTGGTTCCTCCACCACCGCCACCACCAGTGTTTGTTGTTCCAGCTCCAGAACTTGTTGGAATACTAGCTCCTACGCCTCCACCACCTAATCCACCAGCGCCTCCTGAATTTCCTGGAGAGGGACCGTCTGCCATAGCGGCTCCACCCCCACCTCCTCCAACAGCACTTACAGGTGCTCCTGGGTATGTAGAGCTTATACAAAGTCCTGCTCCACCTGCAGCTCCACTTTGTGGTTGACCAGGCATAGATTTACTTCCTCCTACAGCAGTTGCTCCACCACCTCCTGCACCTGCAACTCTTCCTGGTACACCTGGAGTTCCATCTGCAGTAGTGCATCCTCCTGCAAAACCTTGACCACAAACACCCGTTCCTCCTGAAAGTGTCCCTGGTCCATTGTAATTATCTCTTGCACCACCACCTGATCCTCCTGGTTGTGCAGCAGGTCCTCCTGCTCCACCTCCACCACAAGAAGTATATGTTGTACAACCAATAGCTAAACTTGAATTAGATCCAGTACAACCATTATTTCCACATCCACCTGCTGCTCCACCAGCGCCAACAGTTGTTGAATAAGGAGTATTACCACAAACATTAATTGAAGAAATACATCTAACACCACCACCTCCACCACCACCTGATCCATTATAAGCTCCACCACCACCACCAGCAACAATAAGTGCTTGTATAACTCTAGTACCTGATTGAGTTGTAATTGTTGATGCGCCTGTAGAAGTTGCAGATGTAACTTTACATTTTCCAAACGAAGTTTTATTCGTTTGTCCTATAATACCGCCGTTTGCTGATCCTGAAGGACTAGCCATAGTTGAGTCTCCTTATGCGGATACCCAAGCTAGCGCTGATGCATCCCAATTGAAATTATTTACTGGATCTGAATTGTCAGTTGCAGTCCATCTTAGATTAGGTTCGTCCCACGCAATATGTTTGTCTGTAGTATCAGTTGGGTATGTAACTGGAGCTTGCCAATCATCATTACCATCTAATGACCACGATTGATATGGTTGAGGACTTAAAAATTTATCTTTTGATGGATCATAAACAAAACCTTTTCCACAATATTGTTTTCTAAAATTATGATTATAAGAAGTTTGTTTCCAGATACCACCTTTAAAAAAATTAACGCACCAATTTTCTCCATCAACATGCATGTCATTATCTCCTAAAGGACCTGCTGCTGTAGAAACATCATTGCCTACAACAACTACTCTTTGTACTACTTGATGTGAATCTGACGTAAATCCAGTAGGATCTGTCATTGCTTTTAGTTCTGCGAAATGTGCCATATTTTTACTCCTTAAAAGTTATATATTAATTTAATTTTAACTTATTGTCAACGTACCAGTTACAGTATATGTCATTACAGTACACCCTCCTGCAGGGGCCGGTAATGTTGTTTTAGTGTTAGTTCCTGGGGCTACGGTATAAGTAGGTCCAGCAGGTCCAGGGGCTCTTAAAATTACTACTCCTGATCCTCCAGCTTTTGCCTTTTTACCAGCGGGCGCTGGACCATTTTGTGATCCACCTCCACCACCACCAGTATTTACTGTTCCTACTACTGAACAATTTCCTGGATCTCCTCCTCTTCCGCCACCACCAGCTCCACCACATCCTCCGGCTCCAGAGGTTCCTGTTCCACCACCTCCACCACCACCTCTTGAGACTGGACTTCCTGTAATTGAATTTGCTAAACCTGCTCCACCATCTCCAGATCCACTGCCACCACCAGCTCCACCTACAGCAGAGGCACCGCCTCCACCACCTGAGTATCCTGGTGCTCCACCACCAGCTCCTCCATTAAATCCTTGAACAGGAGAAACAGGTGTACTTACAGCAGGTGTATTACCTGCACCTGCTCCAGGACTCGATGGTCCTGCTCCTCCACCACCAGAGCCTCCAGGGTTACCAGCTTGATTGAAATCTGCTCCACCACCTCCACCATTTGAAGTTATATATCCTACAAAAGAGTCATCACCATCAGTTGAACAACCAGACGTTGGTGCACCTGCACCTCCTCCTCCAATTACTACTTTATTTTCTCCTGCATCTAAAAATACTTTTGTTCCACCTGGAAAAGATGTTCTATAACCACCAGCTCCACCACCTCCTCCGTGATCATTACCACCACCTCCACCACCAGCTATAACTAAATAATCAAAACTATTACCAGGGACTTCTCCCATTGTTACATTAGCCGAGGCTTTAAATTTTGCTATAAATGTGCTTGTTCCACCATCAGGTGATTGAACAGGCGCACAATTACTATCTGTTGATAAATATGTTGATGATCTTAAAATTACAATTCCTGAACCACCTGCTCCTGAAGAAGTACCTGGAGTTGGTCCAGAACCTGCTCCTCCACCTCCGCCACCAGTGTTAACTTCACCAGGTGTTCCGCAAGTGTTTGAGCCTCCACCTCCGCCACCACCAGCTCCACCACTACCACCTGTACCTGAAGCATTTTCTACTCCACCTCCACCACCACCAGCGTATGATGTTGCAGATGCTAAACCTAAAATATTGTTTGGTGCTCCTGCACCACCATTTCCTCCACACTGAGGTCCTGAACCTGGATGACCACATCCTTGTGCTCCAGCGGCGGTTGCTCCACCACCTCCACCAGCAGCTGCTACGCCTGGGCCAGGTGTTTTAGCATTACCACCTGCATTACCTTCTGGTATTGTAAATCCTCCTGCATTACCTGAACCTCCTGCAGTATTATTTCTATCACCACCTCCACCACCAGATCCTCCTGGACCTCCAGCAGTGTTTGGAGTAGCTCCTCCATAACCACCACCTGATGATGTGATTGCATCTGTTAAATCTGTGCCAGGAGCATTAAAACTTGAATTTGTTCCTACATTACCTATTTTTGGACTTGCACAACCTGCTCTTGCTGCACCACCAGCTCCAACTACTACTGCATAAGTTCCCCATTTTGCAGTTAATGTAGCTCCTTGAAGAGGAGAAGGTCCATAACTAGAAGCTCTATAACCTCCTGCACCACCTCCACCACCACCATAATATGATCCACCTGATGCACCACCAGCTACTACTAAATAATCTACATTTGCTTCATTATAAACCCAATTATCATTTTTTACGAAATCATATACGGTGTTCATTTGCCAAACACCTGGTGCAGTTGCAGGAGAACTTACTGCAGGTTCTTTTACGATTACTTTTCCTGATCCACCTGTAGAAGGACCTCCTGTGTGAGTACCTGTTTTACCACCACCTCCACCGGCACCGCCACCAGTATTTGCTGTACCATTTCCACCTGCAGACATTGGACCATAAGATGCACCAGCTCCACCTCCACCACCACCTGGGTCAGCTGGACCTGGATTATATCCTGGGAAGTGAGCACCACCGCCACCACCTCCAGCATAAACTACACATGATCCTGAAAGATTGTTTGTTGCACCTGCTCCACCTACACCTGCTGTACTTGGAGTAGAAGTTCCACCAACACCGCCGGCTCCACCGCCACCACCACCTCTGTTAGCAGCGTAAGCGTCTCCACCATCATTTCCTTGTGGAGGAGTTGTGGGAGGAGTGTTTCCTGATCCAGCACATCCTGGATTTACAGCTCCACCACCAGACCCACCATCTGATTGATAATAACCACCACCCTCTGATGTTATTGTTCCACCATCATGATTTAAAACTGTATTTGATCCATCTGTTGCACCTGCTCCACCACCACCAATAGTGACAGTATAAGTTGTACATCCGATTACAGGAACTGCAGAACCCATAGTTGGGGCAGGTCCACCTGTAGAAGCTCTAAATCCACCAGCGCCACCGCCACCACCACCAGATCCTGCACCGCCACCGCCACCGCCGATTACTAGATAATCAACATTAGCTGTAGCTTGAGCTGTTAAACAACCCGATGCATTAAAAGTAGTTGTTTTTTCAGAAACAGATACTGCTGGATTGACTGTGTTAACAGGTCCAATTATTCCGCCATTGCCTTGCGCCATAATTTAAACCTCCTAAGCGTCGTCTAAGACTTCATATGAAATGAATAATTCTAAATCTCCAGTTGCGCTTGCTCCTCCTTTAAGAACATCACCTTCCATTAAATAAATGGGAGTATCTGATACTACTAAAGAAGCATCCGCAGGGACTGAAATTGTTTTTGCTAAATATGTTGTTGCTGATGCACCAGTTGGTGTTAAACCATTGGCTGCTCCTGTTCCCATGCCATCAACATATAAATTTAAATCTGCTGCATTTGTACCATCAACATTTGCGCATACTATTCTATTAATTTTTAATATTTTTTCTGCATCAACTGTTAATAAAGTTGCAGTTAAAGTGTTGGATAAAGCCCAACCATAATTGCCACCTTTAATATCTGTAACATTTACTATATTTGGATTTGCCATAATTTAATTCCTTCTATTTTTTACCCGAAAATCATTGCCATTGCAATAGCTTTTCCTGTTGAAATTCCTGCTGATCCAAAGCTCAATGAGCCTGATCCATCTGTTACTAATGCTTGCCCATTTGACCCATCTGCAGCTGGTAAAGTATAAGCAGGTTGGGCTGCTGCTGTTCCTGCGGATCCTCTTGTGCTAAGCATTCCTGATGTACGAATGTCAGTGCCATCATGATAACACCATACATTTCCATATTTAGGTATGGCTATTCCAGTCTGACCTGTAACTTTAAAAGTTATAGTATCACTTGCACCTCTAGTAGTACCATCTATAACTAAAAAAGGTTTTTCAATAGCCGCTGCTGGATCTCCAGCTGTAGCTGCTATATCTAAAACTCTGCTTCCACCAGTAGAACCAGTAAGTTTAATAACAAAAGCTCTACCATCATAAGTTCCAGTAGAACCATCAGGTATAGTTAAAGTTCTATCAGCTGTTAAAGCTACTTCAATATATCCAAAAGTATTTTTAATAAAATTTAAATTATTGTTGGTATTTGTACCCCATGTACCGGCATTTTCTCCGGTTGCCATTAATTGGATACCAAGACTGTTATATGTTGAAGCCATTGTAAAAATCTCCTAGTTTTTTAGTTTATATGTTCTCATTAGTTTAAAGTCAATAGTATTATGCNGGTGTTTTATNCGTATAANTAGCNCTNGTTCTTGGNGTTTTATNNNTATAACTNNCACTNGTNNTTGGTGTTTTATCTNCGTANAACTAGCACTGGTATTTGGTACTTTATCTCCATAATATTTAAGTATTAAACCTGGTCCATTTACACTGGATGTTGCCACTTGCCCTAGACCCACTAAACTCGCATTTGTTTGTTGGACAGTAGTAACGCTACCATCAGCTGTAGTTGCGGATTGACCCGATAAAGTGGTTAACGTTTCAGGAGAAGCTGTTACTGTACCTAAAGCAGTCGTGGCCGCTTGCCCTGATAAAGTTATTAGAGGGTCAGAAGTAAATCCTAGAGTGCCTAGATCAGTATCTGCTGATAGACCAGTTATACCTATAACATCTGCAGGATTTAAAGTACCCACTGATGATGTAGCTGATAAACCTACTAATCCAACTGAATGCTCATCAACCGAAACATTTCCAAAAGAAGAAATTAATTGCTGACCAGTTAATGAAAGAGTTAAACTCGCATCAATAGTTAATGAGCCAACTGTTGTAGTTGCAGATTGACCTGTTAAACCAACTATTTGTCCAGGTATTTCTGTTAAAGTTCCTAAAGATGTTGTAGCCGCTAAACCAGTTAAAGTCTCAGTTGCTTCTTCAACACTACCCCAACCATTTTCACCCCACTTGAGTGTACCCCAACCAGGTCTTACTTCAATTAATTCTGTTAAACTTCCAACTGTTGATGTAGCTGATAGACCTGTAAGAGTAATTACTTCATCGGAAAGATCTCCCCACTCACTGTCACCCCAAGCTTTAGCTCCCCAACCGGTTGCCAAAACAGTAGAACCATTCCACTGAGATTGTCCCCAGGTTAGTCGTCCCCATCCCGTCGACATGGGCCTCCTATGCTATTTGAATAATTGCGTTGCCTGCTGTTTGAGCTGGAAATTGAATTGTAAAAGTTCCAGTTGTCACAGTCTTGTCTGCACCAAAATTAATTGCGCAAACCGCTTTGTTTGAATTAGTTGAATTATAAATTAAGCAGCCTCTTGCTGTGAAAGATGCACTTGATCCCCATGACGTACTTGCAAATAAACAACATGCAGTATCACCGGATAAAACTGGAGTTGTGCTTGTTAAAGCGTTTCCACCTGTTGTATATCCTGTTGAAGTTGAACTAACTTCATAAGTGTTAGTTGGATCAGCTGTACCATCTGCGGGTGCAGTGTAAGCTGTAGTGGCTTTGCTTAAAGTTGCTGAACTTGTGTATAAAGCTAATTTAAATGCGTCTGTACCATTAGTAAAATTGTGACCTTCTACTAAAATTTCTTGTTTAAAACTATTACAAATTGCCGATGTTATTGCCATAATTTATCTCCTNTTACTGAGGCGGGGACTCGATTGGTATACGTACAGTACCGTCTGTATAGTCGTCTCGTCTTCGTCTCCCAATTTGCATACTTGCAAATTTACTTAGTTCTTGTTTATACTTTTGTTCATATAAAGTCAACATATCTGCTGGGCCTTTTAAGAAAGAATATGCTTCTACCAAACATGCATATAAGAGCCCTTGAGGGAAATATTTACTAACATATGTGCCAGAAGTATCTGTTTCTAAACTTGGTGGAATCTTATTCCAGAAAATAGTGTATAAATAATTTTTATCAGGAGTAGGCGCTAAATAAAGAGCACCTGAAGTAGTTGAAGTTGTACCAGTGGCTCCTCCAAACATAGCATAATATTTAGGTAATCCTGTAGTATCTTGACCTGTCTGACCTCCTTCAGGACCTGTTAGTTCCCCAACATATTCTTGTATAAAAGTTTGATCTCTTTTTAATAAAAACTGTCCTTGACCTGTTCTAGCAGATGTAGAGTCAAATACTTGAACGGCTCTAACAAATAAACAGCCAGCGGGAACATTTATACTATTAAAATCTGTAGCTAATTGAGCATCTGATCTAACTCTATCTGAATCCATAGGAAGATCATATGCAATTCTATATTCTGCATTTTCAATAAATCTGTTTATAACTGCTTGAGTAAAAACCGTGCTGTCTACTTCAGTATAATTTCTAATATCGCCGGTTAAATTTGAATGAGTATATCCTGCCATTATGATTGTAAAGTAACCGGTCCTACTGAGATCGGGTACCCTCCTCCTGTTTCTACACTTGTTGCGTTTGTATCGGCACTAAAATAAAACCAGTTTCTACCAAACTGTCCTGTATTATTGGGTCCAGTTGTATCNGTTGCACCATCTACATATTTACCTACTGTTATAGTATATCCTGCAGCTTTTGCAATTGTTGCTCCTGTAATGCCCCCAACTCCTTCGGGATTGCCAAATACTCCAGCCGCTCCTAAAGGTCCTCTAAATCTTTTTACATCTCCAGTCGTATATCCATGTCCAGGTAAGTTAACATTTACAATTGGAGAACCAATTTGATATGTTGTTAAAGGATTATATTCTAATACATCTGCTACACCAAATTCTGTTCTTGCAGGTTTTGCATGTTGTAAGGCTTGTGGATCAGCGCCCACGGGCCTTGGACTAATTTGAGGTTGTTTAGGTTCATACTCAGAAGTATGTACCCATAAACCATTCCATTCTTGAACCATTTCTCTATACGGAAATGCAGCTCCAGAACGATCTGAAATCATTAATGCGTTTCTACCTTTTGAAAATTGTCCCATTATATATTTGGATAATAAGTCTTAGGCGTTATGTACGCACTAGCTGATGATCCATCCTCCTGTAAAGCTCTTTGTAATTCATCTTCGTATAATAATTTCATTTCTTGAGTTCTTTGTGGTGCAAATTTTTGTGATAAGTAAAATGCTAATCCTGCTACCATACAGGGAACAAATCTATAAGGAGCATCAGTTGCATTTGTATAAGCTCCAACATCTTGAACTCTTGCTAAGTAATAAACGTTAATATAATTACTTGCTTGAGAACTTGCTGCAGTAGGGTAAATTGTAATTGTAGTTTTGTCTATGAATCTTTGAACCCAAAATTGACTTGGTGTTCCTTTGACCATTTTATTTGAAAAAGCTGCGTAAGTATCTCTACTAACTTTTGTTAAAGGTAAATCTGTTTGATCTGTTGTATTATAATCTGTTCTATATGAAGCAGAAAGTATGTCTGTTATTCCATATATACCATTTACAGGTGTAGTAGTTGCACTTGTACCATCTGCGCTATCTCTAAAAAAATCGTATGTTTGAGTACCTTCAACTAAATCAATATTAGTATTTCCAATTTCCCAGAAATGAATTCCTCTATTTCCCCACTCTTGAAATAAAATATTTAATGATCTTCTAGCACTTAAAAGTTGGTGTCCGGCAGACCCAACTAATCCAATTCTTTCATAAGCTTCTGCAATAATATCATCAANTGCAAAANTCTTNTCAAATGTGTAAGAGCCAGATGTTGTATTTGCCATCTAATCTCCTATCCGGCATAGAAAACTACTATTTGAATAAAGTCACCTACATCGTAAGTTACATACATTCCATTAACTAGTCTAGCTCCTGTGCCATAAGCTGAAACCTGACCGTTGTTTCCTCCGGTTGTTCCACTTGATTTGTCAGTAGCAATTACAGTTCCTGCAGTTCCACCAGTTCTGAAACTACATGTTCCAGCGGCTCCCCCAGATGTAGTTCTAAAGCTACCAAATACTCCACCACCACCAATTTTTGCTCCTGCAGCAGCACCAAAACCAACTGTTATATTAGCTGCTGGCTGTGATGTAAACTCAGCTGCTGTTACAGTTAAAAAGATTTTAGTTCCAGCAGTTAAAGTAGCACTTCCTGGTAATGCAATAGTTTCTGTCTGTGCGGCTCCGTCAACATCAGTCCCTGTAACTGTCATAGAAATTCCAGATTCAGATCCATTAGTTGTATCAGTAACATTTCTTCCACCGCCATTGTGCGCGGCTGCAAGAGATGTTTGTGCCATAGTTGCAGATGTATTAGGTCTAGCTGCAGTTACAAAGTAATCAGCGTCAGCTGTTACTTCATCACTTACACGTACCCAATTCATTAAAGTTATAGACATAATTTTCTCCTAATTACCTAGGCTCCCGTAGGAGCCTAGAATAATATTATTATCTTTGTTGTACTGTTTGAACGTAGTCAACATAAAGATCGTTAGCTACAGTTCCTTTACTTTCAGAAAATGCTTTGATTTCCATAGCTAAATCATCAGGAACAGTTGTTGCTGCTTGTGTTCCGACACATTTACCATCTAAGAAAAGTTTATATTGTGCTGATGTCTGGCTTAACTCAGTACCTGCAGGTTGGAATAAGAATCCCAATCTAACATTGTTATCCGGCATTGCATAAGTAGTCGCACTTTGCGTTGCTACAGTAGAATCAGCAAAAGTATAAGTACTTCCTGCTGCGCTATCTTTCATAGTGAAAGAAGTTCCTGCTCCATTTTTTCTAGATACAAATTGAATTGTAGTTGTATCTTCTAAGTGAGAGAAACCAATACCATCATCTGGTAAAGCTACAGGATCAACATAAGCATTAGATGCAAAACCAACAAAAGTGTTTAGTTCAGTAACATCAGTAACTGCGATTGAAGTTTCAAAGTACCATAACTTATTAGCATTATACTGGAAAACTTCTGGAGATTGGATACCATTAATCTCGCCACCTGCTGGGTTAGCATCTCCAATTCTTAACCATCCTTGAGGATATTGGGATAAGATATAAGCCGAACCAGTTTTAATTTCAGTCCAATCTTCGTCGTTGTATGTTATGAAATCATCTTGGTACGCCCATTCTGCTGGTGTAGACCCACCAGTAATAAGTGGTTGTTTAATTCCACTAAATAAAGATGTATCTCCTTGTTTACCTCTAACGTTTGTTACGCCAGTTGAAAAGTGTGTTGTCATATTAATCAGCGCCTCCTCGCGCCAGTTATTCTTACTAAGCAAAGAATAACCAATTTATGATTTAATTATCTTAGTGAGTTATTTATATAATAGATTTTAGTAGAGTGCAAGCGATCCTAATAGAAATGTACGATTTCAGCGATGTGGCGTTTATTTAAGTAGCCACAGAAACTTGGGCAGCAGCGTCATTAATTGCATTTTCTCTGTTTGCAATCTTAGATTCCTCGAGTTTGATCTCAGTAATGACTTCTCTAATTTTGTCATCAATTCGGACCATATCCAGAGTATATCTACCTTCTTGCTCATACTCCAGTTGCCACCTCAACTCCAAGGACCTTTTCTGTTTGTACAGGTCTTGTACCATGTATAACCTCCTCATAGGTTATTCTGTTCGTGGGACTATACATTCCCGCGGATTCCCAAACTATACTTTTTTCTCCAATTTTGTCAAGGATAGAATTTTCTATAGATTCAGCATTATCTTCTGCTTTTACTTCAAAAGAAGCAGCATGATCGTATGCCCATATTTTTACTAGGAATTTTTTCATATTTCTCACCATATTTAGAAAATGTGGCCGAACTATGTTCGGCCACAAATTTAGTTTAGGTTACGCACCTTCGCATCCGAAGATACCTCTATAGTCAGATGCGCCGAAGACGTATCTTTCTCTAGCTTTGTATCTTACGTTACCAGTATCGAAATCACCTTCCATT
>FUFK010044075.1_pt1 | contig 26020 bp, 23 predicted proteins | sample 1021851 | NCBI WGS metagenome assembly FUFK01 (sample SAMEA51879418, study PRJEB19060) | metagenome | reverse complement strand
AGCTTGATTAAAAGGGTAGAAAACCTCTTATCAAAGGAAGAAATGATAGAAATTTTTGGATAAGTCCTTTCACATTGATGCCTAATCTGGATAGGAAAAATAAGGCTATAGCAGTTAAAGCGATACCAACCACAATTAACGGTAACATTTGTATTAGTGATTTAGATGGGTTTNGATNATNCTTCATTTCTACAACATTGTCTTTGTTTCTTCTNGAGAGAAAGAAGGACAAAGCCATGTANAAAGAAAATACAGCAATAATNATTGTNAAAAGTTTTATCATTTTTAGGTTCGTTTCATTATACCAGACAATTTAATCAGTCTTACAATTAGTTTTGTTGCCTTACTTTCTATTGCATAACTGAAAACCAATAGAACAAACATGACTATGCCAAAATATAGTCCAATTTCTTGTAATACTAAGTCTCCGTATCCAACAAAATCTGTAACAAACCACAAACAAAATATTCATAAGACAAAAATTACAAAGACTGCGACAGTTTAAGTCTTGGGATAAACATAAATACTATGTTTACACGACATAACTGAAGCGATGCAAATAAATTCATCTAAAAACACTAATGTATCGTAAATTTACAAATAACATAGGAAAATTCAGATATGAAAATAAAAATACATCGTCTTAAGAGCGATAAAAGAATGCTCTACCAGTTTAGATATTACTTTTTTGTTTATATTTTTCTGATTATCGCCTCACTTTATTTTTACCAAACAACGTGAACTCTTTGATCATTGCATATTTTGCTGTAAGTCAAACGTTTATCCAATCATTACCGTTTTAGATGACAAGACCTTCTGAGTTATCGCCTTGTGCATCTCAACGTCCGAAGTAACGTTGCACTACTGTAATCAAAAAGGGTTAGTGTTTAAATTGAATGTTAAATAACTAAATATTACAGCAGTGCAAAAAACGCATCGCCTTTCTGTAATTTTAGCAGTATGACGAAGCAAGATAATTTTGTACACGTACATCGTCACAATATTTTCCTCCCTAAAAGTGACGCTAAAAGTAGGTAAAAGGGTAGTGTATTGTCATGCTACCCTTCACTTTTTAGGTGTAGAACATCTCCATTTAAGAGTCATAAGCGCCCTGATAGACACTCTTCAGTTTTCTATTAAATATCTCCATCTTCTAACGCCTCCTCGGTGCTTCTTACGTTAGGTCTGTCTTTATGATATTCGTTTATATTTTTAACGGATATTATTTTAGTTCGGCAGGAATTCATTGACACTATTATCTATATTTGGTCCGATTATTTAAAAATCTAAACAAAAAAGTAGAGGGAATAATGGAAAAAGAAATGTTAGCACTAGTTAANTTAAAAGAAGGAGAAGAAAACTTCTTGAAATTTATGGCTTTTATGCAGTCGGAGGAGGGAATGGCTGAACGGGGAAAATTTGCAATTCCACCCAAGACGATTGCTGCAGTTACACCGGATAAGGGCGCTTTAATGTTCAAGGTTTTTGTTACCGATGAAGATGGTATGAAAAGTTTTGTTACTGGCAAAAACGCGTTAATGAAACCAATTTATGATGAATGTATTGAGAGTACACAACTTTGGGATTTATCGGAGGTAAGTTTATAAATCAACATAGTCNACTATTGGACNGTCTTTGCGCTGTCCTTTTTGATTTAAATCATTATTNCCTGAATACAGTGTGCATTGAGTCTAGTCGCTCTATTTAGTCTAAATAAAGCCATTATAAATAAAGAAACAAAACCCATTCAAAACTTGGTATAGCTTAGTTCTTAGTTTGGTAATAACGAAGTAGGAAAATAATCTTAAATGAAACATTTNATNTGTACGCATAGTTACCTGTCTGGNGATGCAANAGAAAATATAATTAATCAGCTAAGNGGNGTAACAGATAGAGAATTTTTAGATATGAATNNCGGTAAAAATGCNCGAGTCTTGCAACATTGGGCTGGTAAGGATGAGTTTTTCTTTTGTCATTGGGAAGCAGAAAGTGAAGACGATATCCACGAAGTTCTCTCAAAAATTGGAGCTGATAAATTTATTATAACGTTAGCGAATGAGATGCAAAGATATGTAACTCATTATGACATAAAAGATGAAAAGATTAATATTCCTGAAGATGAATAATATGCATGCACACCATCATTATAAGCGTAGTTATATTTAAATTTGCTGTAATCACTTTCATCCAGACACTTTTAATAATAAGAATTCTGCATGCAGAGGTATAACGGAATGCTTATTTTTTATGCTAAGTATAAATAATTTCTAAATTCACTTTTGAAGAATTTCTTTCTGTGTATTAATCCATAGTAAGGTTGACAATGTTCGAAAAGATAAAAATCAAGTTAGTTAGATAATTTTGGGAGCAAACTATGGTAACAGTTTTGATGACAGTAAAAATCTCTAAAGGGTGGGAGACTTGGTCTAAAATGGCTAAAAGTCTTGAGCCTCAAATGAATGAAGTTGGAGCAAAAATGATTTGGGCAGGATGTAATGCAGATGAGACAGCTATCTATGCTCTCGCTGAAATGCAAAACCCAGAGCAAATAAAAACATTNGGNGAAAGACCAGATATTGTTGCAATCCGAGAGGCCGCNGGTGCTGANGTNTCTTCAACNACCCCAATAGCTCANATTGGAAAATATTTTCTAGGTTAATAATTAAATTATTCAATATTTGTAGAAACATTTTAGGAGGAATAAGATGTCATTACTTGCNATGTGTATGCCCATTCTGCCTGGAAAGAAAGAGGCTTGGTTANAGGCCGTAAAACAGCTAAACAGTCCTGAAGCTAAGCCAGCGGCCGACTCTATAAGAGAAAATGCTGGTGTCCATGAAAGAGCGTTTCTTCAAGAAACACCAAATGGAGATTTTGTTATACTTACATATGAAGGCGAAAATCCAGTGGAGAGTTTTGGAAAGATAATGGAAAATTTACCTGCTGACTTTGCAGATTTTGTAATGGATATTCACGGAATGGATGTTAAATCTCCACCCCCGCTTCCGTCTTTGGTTTATGATAGTCGTGGATAAAATGAGATAAGCAAATGGCTCCATTGAATGGAAGAAATAATTTAAAATTTATGTTTCTTTCTTGGTGGAAAAATGCTCCACATTAAGACTGTCCATATTGTACATAATAAATAGAGAATGACAAAATACACAGTGGGGAAGTCCCAGTAAACAATTTTTGAAATCCAGTATTTTACAAAAGATTGGGAATATTGGTTTTCATTAAGTATATTTTCAATAAGTGTCAAAGGGCAAGTCATACCGATAATTGTCTCAAAAGTAATAAAACAAATCAGGCCTAAATGTGTAGAACGCAGTTTCAAATTGCTAAGCCATACCCATTTCATTTTATAACCAATAGGCACAATGAAGAACCCGGTGCTTATAAATATTATGATAATAAAATGAAAAACTAAGACTACATCTGATATCAAACTATTCATAATTTGAAATGATAAATAAAAACGTGACAAAAAACATCTTTAAAATATTACATCGTAAGTTAACTATGTCATCCGGAAATAGATGGGAAATTAGAATTCTAAAAATTTAAGGTTTGCTTGCGCTTTTTGAGGTTAGAAAAATCCAAGAAAAACCTTGTCGTATTTGAAGCAGAAAATTTGTCCCATTTGATATAAGAATGTTTTATGACTCAAGTTCATGAAATTCAGAAGGTAAGCTCAAGGCGTGGATACGCGATGATTTTAATGCTTATTGGCTCTATCACTATTAGTTTCGCCGGATTAGCTATCCGCAACATAGAAATAGCTGATAATTTTCAAATCAACTTCTATAGGGCAATTGCATTTGGATTTTCGGTCTCAATGATTTTACTTATTCGACATGGAAAAACAGTACCTTCAAAAATTAAGGGCATTGGATTGCAGGGTATTTTGGCAGCGACTTTCTTAGCTATTGCTAGTATTTCCTTTTTACAAGCAATAACAAATACCACTGTTGCTGCTACAACCTTTACCCTTAGTTTTATTCCTTTCTTAACGGCCATTATGGCTTGGCTAGTTCTCGTTGAGCGTATTGGTAAGTCTACTATTTTAACAATGGCTATAGCAGGGATTGGTATCTCTATTATGTTTTTTCAAGGTTTGGGTTCTGGAACATTTTATGGAAACATTATGGCATTGTTATGTGCTGTTGGATTTTCTTCTTATGCAATAATGATTCGCAGAAATAGCAGGTCTGAAATGCTTCCAACATTAATTTTATCAAACTTGATAATTATGTTTGCTGCCTTAATTTACACATGGGATGATTTAAAAATCCCATGGAATGATTTGATAATTTGTTTTGTTATTGGCGGGTTTCTTCAGGCCACTGCTAACACTCTACTTATATTGGCATCAAAGCACCTTTTCGCAGCAGAATTAACTCTTTTTATGCTTTTAGAATTTACTTTGGCCCCCGTATGGGTTTGGGTATTTATTAATGAAGTGCCATCAAGTTGGACTTTAGTCGGGGGAAGCATTGTGACATTTTCGGTTTTAGGAAAAACGTTATCAGAGTTTCGCAACGCTGATATCTAAATTACTGAATTTTTTTTGAATATGGGTTTTCGAAGCTTTTAGGATAAAGTTAATTAGAAGTTGAGAAACTATATAAGTAGAAGTTTTAAAGCTACACCTACAAGCACAAATAGAATTACTTTGTCAAATAAAGTTGCTGAAGCATTTTTAAGTAAAAGTGCCCCAAGTGGCATTCCAGAGGTTAATGGTAAAACTGCTAGGCATCCTAGTATGAAATGTTCAATCTCCATAAGCCCAAGATAACTTAGGGTAGGAAGTTGTATTAATGACATTGCTACGAAAAATGACGAGACAATGGCTATAAACTCGGAACGTTCAAATTTTATTGCATTTAAAAAGGTAAAAGTTGCTGGTGATGAAATACCAAAAGTACCTTGTAAAAAACCTGCAAGAAATCCTATAGGAAAACTTAGTTTTTGAGCTATTTTCATAGATAATTTCCATCCTGGTGTAAAAATTCTGAACCCTACATAAAACAAAACAAGAATGGCCATCAGTTTTTCTAAAATACCACTGGAAGTCAGTTGTAAAGTAAGGCTTCCAACTAAGGCTCCAATTCCTGCTGCACAACAGAGTGCAAATAAGAATAATCTATGTTTAAGTGCATGGAGATAAATAACCATCTGTAATAGGTTAGTCATTAGATTAGGCAGAACAAAAACTGCCACAGCAAAGCGAACATCGTAAAAACTTGTCATCAACGGCACGGCTACTAACGGAGCGCCCACACCAGTAGCTCCTTTTAATATTCCTCCAAGAGCAAACGCCAAACCGACGATCACAAGTGTTTGCATATCAGAATATGTAACCATTTAGGTTTTTAAAAAGCCCCATTAGTAAATAAAATATAATCAATTTTGACAAAAAATTGGCAAATGTAAAAGAAATTTGACGATGCGAAATTTAAAATTATACACAGAATGTCGCAATAATCGATATTTCATAGCTTCTTCCTAAACTTGGACGGCCTTTGTGTTGTCTTTTTTTTGATAAAACTTGAAAGTTAAACTTTCTGAATATTAGTTTGGATGGTAATTTTTCTAATAGATGTTTCTTTAAAAAAAACTTAGAATTTAAATTCATAGCAAATAAGTTAGTCCTAGTATCTTTGAATAGAGAGGCACAAAAAATGACTTTATCAAAAAGCGCTCAAATAAATAACTCCAAATCTGCTCAGAAAACTGAATATACCTCTATAAAAAATTATAAAATGGTAATTGATGGGCAGTTGGTTGATAGTCATGGATTAGATAGGATAGAAATAGAATGTCCTGCGACAAAGGAAATTTTCGCTACTGTGCCGCGCGGAAATAATCAAGATGTGAATTTTGCAGTTAAAGCGGCCTCTGATGCTTTCCAGAAATGGTCTTTAGTAGAACCAAGAGAGCGTGGAAAACAGCTTTTGAGGATTGCTGACGCCATTGAAAATGAGATTGAAAATTTAGCAAATATAATCGCTCAGGAAACTGGCAATGCTATTAGAACTCAAGCACGACCTGAGGCAAAACTAGTTGCTGATATTTTCCGCTATTTCGGTGGTCTTGGCGGTGAGTTGAAAGGCGAGACAATACCTCTAGGGGAAAATTTTTTAAGTTATACTCGGCGTGAACCAATCGGCGTTGTAGGAGCAATTATACCGTGGAATGCCCCCGTTCTTTTAGGAGCATTAAAAATNGCACCTGCACTTTGTGCTGGTAACACGATAGTTATGAAAGCGGCAGAGGATGCGCCCTTAGGTATTCTAAGGATTGCAGAAATCTGTCAGAATTTCATCCCGAAAGGCGTAGTAAACTTAATTACTGGTTTTGGAGAAGAATGCGGCACACCACTAATTGAACACCCTTATGTAAGAAAAATTTCTTTTACGGGTTCGACAGGTGTGGGGAAACTCATTATGCAGGCTGCATCAGAGCGTATTGTTCCAGTATCTCTAGAATTAGGTGGGAAAAGCCCTTCAATAGTATATCCAGATGCAAATGAGGATTGGGCAGTGGAGGGAGTTATGGCAGCAATGCGATTTACCCGCCAAAGTCAATCGTGCACCGCTGGTTCCAGATTATTTTTACATGAGAAAATATTTGATAGTTTTCTTGAAAAGTTAATTTCAAAGCTCAAGAATTTAAAAATTGGAGATCCTTTAGATGAGGCTAATGATATTGGGTCATTAATAAACANAAAACAGTATTCTAGAGTTTTAAACTATATTCAGGAAGGAATGGAGCATCCATCTAGTGAATTGATTTGTGGAGGCATGCCCCCAGAAAATGGAGAAATGAGCAAGGGTTATTTTACGTTACCCACAATATTTTCCAATACTACAAATGAATGGCGTTTGGCAAAAGAAGAGATATTCGGACCAGTATTAACAGCAATAAGCTGGAAAGATGAAGAAAATGTTATCAAGATGGCCAATGATAGCCATTATGGATTAGCAGGATATGTTTGGACACATGATATCGGTAAGGGTCTAAAAACAGCTCATTCATTAGAGGCTGGATGGGTTCAAGTAAATCAAGGATTAGGTCAGATGCCTGGGCAGTCTTATGGAGGCGTTAAACAATCTGGTATTGGCCGCGAGTTCTCGTTAAATGGTATGCTAGAAAGCTTTACTCAGACAAAAAATGTAACGGTAAGTTTATCGACACCAAGTTAAATACAAAAATTTCTTCCGAAACTTTGATTGATTTATGTAATTTTAAGAATGTTTGGTATTTTTTAACAAAATTAAATAGTTATTAGTGATAGTTCTTGTGGTTAAATTAGTGTAAAAAATTAAAAAAATGAGAAGAATCGTAGTAATTTTTATCGAGCTGGGATTAATCAAGGAATTACACGCGACATTCTTTTGGTTGCTAAACTTGTAATTAGATGAAATTGTAAATTGCTCTATCGAATTTTATTCAATATAAACAACGTTTATCTATAATCTAATATAGTTGCATTTTTGATATTTTTTTTTAGTGATGCGAACTTCCTTCTTTTTTTTGATTTTTTTGTAAAATTATCTGATGCTTATTCTTAAAGTATAAAAAGTTCGCTAAGAATTCAGAGCGGTAATTAAAATCAGAAGGGAAATAAAAAATGAATGAACAGATAAAACAATTTTTTTCACTAAAAAGAAGGACATTTGTAGCTGGAATGGCAGCAACTTCTGTTGCCTTTGGGTCCTCTCAAGTTTTCGGGTCAAGTAAAATTAAAGTTGCTGGAATTTATACTCAACCTATTCAACAGAAATGGGACGCAAGATTGCATTTAGCTCTGGATGCTGCAGCAAATAGAGGTGATATAGATTACTCTTATTCAGAAAAAGTTTCAAATACGGATTATGTCAGGGTTTTGAGAGAATATTGTGAAAAAGGAGTTCAACTGATTGTTGGGGAGGCTTTTGGTATTAGTAAAGAGGCAAGAAAGGTAGCAGATGATTACCCAAATATTGCTTTTTTAATGGGAGACCCATTCAAGCCACATGGAAATAATTTCTCTGTTTTTGATAATTATATCCATGAACCATGTTATTTGATGGGTATAATTGCAGGACATATGAGTAAGGCCAAAAAAATTGGGATGGTTGGGGGATACCCAATTGGAGAGGTTAATAGACTCTTTCATGCGTTTATGAATGGAGCAAGATCAGTAGATCCCAATTTCGAATTTAAAGTTACCTTTATTGGTTCCTGGTATGATCCGCCAAAAGCAAAAGAGGCTGCTATAGCGCAAATAGAGGCTGGGGTAGATATCATGTATGCAGAGCGAGCAGGAGTAGTGGATGCTTGTAGGGAAAAGGGTATATTGGCATTTGGTAATGTTAATGACATGAATAAAGAAGAAAATGGAACTGACGTAGTTGTAACCTCCGCTCTTTGGCATATGGAGTCGGCTATCGATCATGCCATCGAGAGAGTAAAAGCAGGCACTTTTAGTGCTGAGGAATACCATCATTGGACAATGATGGCCAAAGGCGGTGCTAGTTTAGCTCCGTACTATGAATTTGACTCGAAAATATCATCTGATCTCAAAGCCCAAATATCTGGTTTAGCAGCAGATATAAAAGCTGGAAAATTTACAGTCGAAATAATTGATGACGAACCAAAATCAACTTTTTAAAACATTTAAAAATCCAGAATACAAATTTTTAAATTTGTATTCTGGAATTTTGGAATAATCTTTTATGACCGCCTTATTGAATGTAAAAAACATTGATAAAAGCTTTGGTAGGCTAAATGCAAATAAAAACATAAGCTTTGACGTAGCATCGGGCGAAATAGTTGCTATTCTTGGTGAGAATGGTGCTGGTAAAACTACTCTAATGAATATCATTTTTGGTCATTATGTAGCGGACTCTGGCTTGATTAATTTTAATGGAAATGAATTAAAAGCNGGGGATACTAAAGCTGCAATTGAGGCGGGTATAGGAATGGTACACCAGCATTTTACACTTGCAGAAAACCTTACTGTTTTGGAAAACATATTAGTTGGAACTCAACCTTTATATCAACCTCGCCTTTCAGAGAGAAAAGCTAAAGAAAAGCTAAAGTATTTAGCTACAGAATTTGGCCTAGAGCTCTCACCACAACAACTAGTTCGAAATCTGTCTGTTGGTGAAAAGCAAAGATTGGAAATATTGAAAACTCTTTTTGGTGATTGTAAGTTGCTGATTCTGGATGAACCAACGGCAAGCTTAACTCCGCAAGAAGTGAAGACATTATTCATTTCTATTCGCAAGATGGTAGCTTCTGGTCTTGGTGTAATATTGATTTCACACAAATTGAATGAGATTTTAGAAATTAGTAATAGAATTATTGTATTGAGGTCTGGAGAAGTAGTAGGAAAGGTAAAAACAAAAAACGCTGATAAAACTCAATTAGGTGAGATGATAGTTGGCCGTAAGATAAATCGCCCTATTAGAAAAGAAAATTCATTCAAGGAAGNAAGAATTCAATTATTTCAGTTATCCACTAAAAGTGGTAATGGGTTGGCTGCTTTGAAAAATGTGGATTTAGAAGTTCGGGGTGGAGAAATTATTGGAGTTGCTGGAGTAGCAGGGAACGGACAAAAAGCTCTCGCAGAGGTATTGACAGGTCATAATAAACCGAATTCAGGAAAAATTTTTGTAAATGGAAAAAATCTATTTGGAAAAACTCCAAGTGATTTTATGAATTTAGGCGTTGCATATATTCCAGAAGACCGAAATGCAGATGGTATTATAGGGGATATGTCAGTATGGGAAAATATCATATTAACTGAGTCCAAAAACTTAAAATTCTTTAATAAAAAAGGAATTTTAAATATTAAAAATAGTCATGAATTAGCAAATTCTGTTTGTCAAAAAAATGATGTCCGTTGCCAATCAATTGAGCAACCAGCGCGATTATTATCTGGTGGTAATATTCAAAAACTGCTTATTGGTAAATGGTTGGAGAGAAAACCAAGCGTCATTGTGGCCTGCCAGCCATCTAGAGGCTTAGATGAGGGAGCAATAAGTGCTGTGCATGAGACGCTATTATCTGAACGAAAAAAGTCAACTGCTATAATTTTAATATCTGAAGACTTAGACGAATTGCTTTTATTAGCAGACAAAATAGTTGTTTTATATAACGGAAAATTATCACAAGTAATTGAAAATAGTAATTTAAATGCAAATAAGTTAGGTCTCATGATGGCAGGAGATGGTTTTTAAATGAGGTTAGAAGCACGTGAANATACACCTCTATGGCTTCCTTGGGTTGCAATTTTATCATCTGGTTTAATAACTCTTATTTTTGCAGCAATATTAATTATGGTTGCTGGGGCCTCCCCGGTTACTGGGTTTTATGAGCTTTTTAAAGGTGCGTTTGGCTCTAAAAATTCGATAGCAGAAACTGGTGCAACTGCAACCCCCCTAATTTTTACGGGACTCGCTGCAGCGATTGCTTTNAGGGCACGATTTTGGAATATAGGTGCAGAGGGTCAATTATATATTGGTGCACTTGCAGCTACATATTTTGGGACAGGATTAGTTGTCTTTTCTCCTTTGGTCATGGTCCCATTTCTGATACTAACCGGTTTTTTGTTTGGAGCTCTAGCTCTCCTACCTATGGTTTTATTACGACAATTTTTAAAGGTAGACGAAGTTGTAACAACGTTATTAATGAATTTCGTTATCATCTTGCTAGTGAGCTATTTACTCGAAGGCCCCTGGAAGGACCCATATTCATTGGGTTGGCCACAAGCGTCACCGATAATTGACCAAGGAGTACTTCCCCAGATTATTCCGCGGACTAGACTACACTTAGGCTTTGCAATCGCAATTACTGTGGCCTTTTTAGTCTGGTACATACAATCCAAAACATTATTTGGTTTCTCAAGCAGAGCAGTAGGATTTAATCCTTCCACAGCNAAACACTCCGGAATTTCAGTAACCAAAACTATGATTGGTGTAGCAGTCTTAAGTGGAGGAATAGCNGGTTTAGCAGGAGTATCTGAGGTAGCTGGATTGAAAGGATATCTGACCTTAGACCTCTCTCCAGGCTTTGGATACACTGGGATAGCTGTGGCTATGCTAGGAAACCTTCATCCTATTGGAGTAATTTTTTCAGCTATTTTTATTGCTATAATATACGTGGGTGCTGGTGCGATGAGCAGGGCTATCGAGGTACCGACATATCTTGCGGACGTTATTGTTGCGAGCACAATACTAACTGTTTTGGTAAGCCTCATTTTGATTAGATACAGAATAATTCTGAGAGGAAAATTCTAAAGTGATATTGGATTTGCTTGAATTACTTTTTAATGCTGGATTCTGGGCAGCTACAATAAGAATTGCTTGCCCACTTTTATTAGCAACTTTAGGAGAACTTATTTGTGAAAGAGCAGGGGTCTTAAACCTAGGNATTGAGGGNATTATGACTATTGGAGCTTTAGTCGGTTGGACTACCGTTTATTTAGGCGGCGACTTGACCACTGGGATATTGGTAGCGGCAGTTGTTGGTGCTTCTTTTGGGTTACTTCATGCCTTTTTCTCTGTATATTTGGGAGCCTCACAGCATGTAACAGGAATAGGCATCACGCTGTTTGCTTCATCAATTGGTTATTATTCATTTAGGCTACTTTTACCGAGTTCTACAACACCCCCAAAAATTACGGCATTTCAACCCTTGGAAATTCCATTTTTTAGCGATATCCCATTTTTAGGAATTGCATTATTTCAGCATACAGCATTTACTTATTTTGCCTTTTTGATGATACCAGCTGTTTTTTGGTTAATGAATAAAACTCCATTAGGACTCTCAATAAAAGTAGCAGGAGAGAATCCTATGGCTCTTGAGGCTCAGGGTTTAGATGTTTTATTTGTGAGAACAATTGCATTAATGCTGGGTAGTGCGTTGATGGCTTTAGGCGGTGCATATCTGACCATGTCTGCTTTTGATGCTTTTTATTTTGGAATGGTTAATGGTAGGGGATGGATTGCGATAGCCTTAGTAATATTCGCGTCATGGCAGCCCTTTAGAGTATTGTTAGGCGCTATTTTATTTGCAGGTTTAGACGCTTTTCAAGTAAGGGCTCAACAATTAGCTGGTGCGTTTATAGCTTATCAATTCTTTTTGATGTTACCTTATCTTTTAAGCATAGTAGCGATGGTATTTGCTGCCAGAAGTACTTATTATCCCAGAGCTTTATTAATCCCTTTCAGGAGGGGAGAGAGACACTAAAACACATTCGGGAGTGAAGAACATGAGTGACCTCTTTATAAAAAATTGCATGCTTGAGAATGGGGAAAAAGTTGATATCCTCATTTTAAAAGGAAAGATTGCCGATATTTCACCTTTTATACAAGGTGTTTCTGAGAGTGTTCCGGAAATAGATGCAGAGGGTTGGCTTGCTATTCCTCCATTTTTAGACAGTCATTTTCATCTAGATGCTACTTTAAGTTATGGTATTCCAAGGATTAATCAAAGTGGGACTTTGCTGGAAGGAATTTCGTTATGGGGTGAATTGAAACCCTCATTAAAATATGACGATTTAGTAGAAAGAGCAGAAAACCTCTGCCGTTGGTCAATTGCAAAAGGTACTTTGGGTATTAGAAGTCACGTTGATGTAAGTGGAAAAGACCTTCTTGGTGTTGAGGCAATGTTACATGTAAGAGAAAAATTCAAAGATTTAATCGATATACAATTAGTTGCATTTCCACAAGATGGTCTTTTGAGATCAAATTGTTTGGAAAATTTAAATAATGCTCTTGATTTGGGCGTGGATATTGTTGGCGGAATACCTCATTTTGAAAGAACAATGGTTCAAGGAGCGGAATCAATAAAAATTTTATGTGAAATTGCAGAAAAAAGAGGCTTGCTTGTTGATATGCATTGTGACGAGAGTGATGATCCAATGTCCAGACAAATTGAGTCTTTAACTTATGAAACAGTTAGGTTAGGTCTTCATGGAAGGGTGGCGGGGTCTCATTTAACATCTATGCATTCAATGGATAATTATTATTTTTCTAAGCTTCTTCCATTAATGCAAGAAGCTAATATTGGTATTATAGCAAATCCATTAATTAATATTACTCTTCAGGGCCGGCATGATTCCTATCCAAAAAGAAGGGGAATGACCCGTATAAAAGAGCAAATAAATGGAAGACTTAAAGTTGCCTTTGGTCATGACTGTGTTATGGACCCATGGTATCCTCTCGGTTCGCATGATATGCTTGAAGTAGCCAGCATGGCTCTACATGTTGGACATATGACTGGTCAAAATGAGATGAAAGAATGTTTTCGGGCTGTAACACAATATCCTGCAGAGATTATGTGCTTGGGCAATTATGGTTTGCAAAAAGGGTGTAATGGCGATTTAGTAATACTTCAAGCCACTGATACTATAGAGGCTTTGCGTCTTAAGCCTTCTCGTTTGTTTGTCATTAGGAGAGGAAAAATAATCTCCTCTGAGGAGCCAAAATCTAGCGAAGTCTTGATAAACGGCAAAATATATAAAGTTAGTTTTTCAAAAAAAGATTTTTCATGGACACAAGTATAATTTGTTTTCTTAGACAGAACATTTCTTACAGTTGAATAAGTATTTAGCCATGAGTAAAACAACTCATGGCTAAATTTNAACAATTCCTGAGAAGATTAAAGTGCCTTATCAGTAATAATGTGAGTCCAAGCCCCCTCTGGTGCCTTTGAAATAACTGGATCTGAACCGCCCTTTAGGAGGGTATTCACTGTTCTCTCATAGTCAGCTGGGTCAAGCGTTCCATTTGAACCAGCTGTAAGTTTTGCTATTTCTCCCATCATTCTTCTTTGATGTTTTTCTGTTTGTGCACCAGTGGCGTCGTTGTCAAGCACAATATCTGCTGCTGCATCTGGATTCGCTTCGGCCCATTTCCAACCTTTCATTGATGCACGGACAAAACGAACCATTTGGTCTTGGAAATCTGCGTCTTTAAGACGGTCCTCTAACACATAAATTCCATCTTCAAGGGTCGCAACTCCTTGATCTTGATATTTGAAAACTACCAAGTCATCAGGGGAAACACCTGCATCAATAACTTGCCAATATTCGTTATATGTCATCGTAGAAATACAGTCAGCCTGTTTTTGCAAAAGAGGATCGACGTTGAAACCTTGCTTAAGTACAGTGACTCCATCACTTCCACCATTAGTTGGAATACCAAGTTGGCTCATCCAAGAAAGAAATGGATATTCATTTCCAAAAAACCAAACACCAATTGTTTTACCTCTAAAATCAGCCGGTGACTTGATGCCTGTTTCTTTTCTGCAAGTTAACTGAAGACCAGAGGATTTAAATGGTTGAGCGATATTTACAATGGGAACGCCTCTTTCTCGAGCAGCAAGAGCAGAAGGCATCCAGTTTAGCATCATATCNGCTCCTCCTCCTGCAAGGACTTGAGGTGGAGCTATATCCGGTCCACCAGGCTTAATGGTGACATCCAAACCTTCATCGTCATAATATCCTTTGTCGAGAGCTACATAATAACCCGCAAACTGTGCTTGCGTAACCCATTGTAGCTGCAAAGTAAGCTTATCTGCAGCGAGAGCCATCGAGGATGAAAAAGTCATCCCAGCGGCAATAAATGTTAAAAATAGTTTTTTCATTATTTTCTCCTTATTAATTATTCTTTAAACGGTACGATGGATGCCAAGAGGTGACAAGCCTCTCTATTAAACTTAAAGCACCATAACTAACAGAACCAGCGATTGCTGCTACTGTAATTTCGGCCCAGACCATATCTAAGTTCATACGGCCTACTTCAGTCGAAATTCTAAATCCAATTCCAACTATTGGAGTTCCAAAAAATTCTGCAACAATCGCTCCTATCAGAGCCAGTGTGGAATTTATTTTTAGAGCGTTAAAAATAAACGGCATTGCCGCAGGCAAACGAAGCTTAAAAAGAGTTTGCCAATAAGACGCTGCATACGTATTTAAAAGGTCACGTTCTATTAAAGATGAGGAATTTAGTCCTGAAAGTGTATTTACTAACATTGGAAAAAAAGTCATGACCACTACTACGGCTGCTTTAGATTGCCAATCAAAACCAAACCACATAACCATAATGGGAGCTATTCCCACGATGGGTAGCGCAGAAATAAAATTACCAACCGGCAGCAATCCTCGTCTTAAGAAATCATTTTTGTCGATTAAAACCGCAAAAATAAACGCACTACTACAACCAATAAAATAACCAGCCAAGACAGACTTCATAAAGGTTTGTTGAAAATCTGCAAAAAGAATATCTAAAGAACTCATAAACTTGATTGCTATCATCGATGGTGGAGGTAAAATTACTGTTGGTATTTTAAGACCGACAGTTATTACTTCCCAGAAAAACAGAAGCCAAAACCCAAATAGGATAGGTATTCCAAAAGAATATACTAAGGGAAAAATTTTACTTTCTTTACTCATTAATTTTTCTACCGCCAACCATGAATGGAGCCAGGCACAAATTGATAAAAACCAAAGGGTCTGTCCAAAGCCACTTGAAATCTCCTTTATTATAAAAAAAGCGGCTAACAAACTAATGCAGAGATCCAGCTTGAAATCATTTAAAAAACTAATTTTTTGGTAAATTAGAGGGTTAATTCTGAAAAATCCCATCATCCCAATCAATATAGCAGAAAATATTATCTGTGGATTATTACTTTCAAAGAATACTGATAAAAAACAGATTAAACCGAGTATAGCTAAGCTATATGTGAGAATACTTCTCATATTAATCATTTCTGCATCCCCATTATTTTAAATGTAAGTTGAGAAATAATGTTAACGGAAATCACGAGAAGAGCCGCAAGAGTTGCTGCAGAAATCAGTGCGGACCAAATTTGTATTGTTTGCCCATAATACGACCCTGTAAGCAAACGGGCGCCAAGTCCCGCGACTGCACCTGTTGGCAATTCTCCAACTATTGCTCCAACAAGACTAATAGCAATTGCTATTTTCATTGATGTAAAGAGAAAAGAAACAGATGATGGAAGTCTTAGTGAAAAAAATAATTTAGTTCTTGATGAACTATAGGTTTTCATTAAATCAATTAAGATGGGGTCAGGACTCCTGAGGCCTTTAACCATACCAACGGTAATAGGAAAGAAACTTAGATAAGCGGATATCATAGCTTTTGGCAAAAGTCCCGATAAACCTACTGCATTTAAAACTACAATTATCATTGGGGCAATAGCTAGGATAGGTATGGTTTGACTGGTTATTATCCAGGGCATCAAAGATTTATCCATAGCTTTATTTTCTACAATAAAAATAGCGAGCATTATTCCCATTAATGTACCCATGAAAAAACCCATTAATGTAGAAGAAAGTGTAACCCAACTATGATAAATCAATGACCTCTTAGATGTGACCTTTTTTTTAACTGTAGTTTGCCAAATTTCAGATAATATTTGGTGGGGAGCGGGTAAAATAGGCCTTTCATGAGCCATCGTATCTTTTGCTAAGTCAACAAATGACCATTCAACAGAGCTTTTTTCATAATTCTGTATTTGCCATGGAGAATTAAGAAATATAGTAAAACCATACCATATNAAACCAATAGCAGACACAACNGNTAAAACAGGTATTACTTTATTTTTAATAGCAAATAACAAACTGACTATCCTTTAAATAACATTTTAATTTTCCAAATGGCTTTCTCTTAGGCCTCTTCTTACTCTTTGTGCAATTTCAAGGAATTTTTGGCTCTCTCTTATATTAAGAGGTCGCTTCAATGGTAAATCGGAATGAATAATATCAGTNATCCTTCCTGGACGAGGTGACATTACAACGATTTTTGTGGATAGATAAACTGCCTCAGGTATTGAATGTGTAACAAAACAAATCGTTTTTTTTGTCTTTTTCCAAAGTTCGAGTAGTTGTTCATTCAAATGATCGCGAACGATTTCATCTAGAGCTCCAAATGGTTCATCCATTAGCAACAAGTCAGCATCAAAGGCTAAAGCTCGCGCAATAGAGGCCCTTTGCTGCATACCGCCGGATAATTGCCAAGGAAATTTTTTTTCGAAACCAGATAGACCTACTAAATCAATATTTTTTTCGACCCGTTCTTTTTGCTCGTTTTTAGAATAACCCATAATTTCAAGCGGTAACGAGATATTTTGAGAAATACTTCGCCATTGAAGTAATGCGGGAGCCTGAAAAACGTATCCATAATCCCGATCTTTTCTTGCAATTTTTGGTGTTTTTCCATTTACAGTTATTTCACCATCAGAGGGCTTTTCAAGTTCTGCAACCACTCTAAGAAAGGTTGTTTTTCCACAACCAGATGGTCCAATAAAAGATACAAAATCTCCCTCTTCTACCTCTAAATCAATATCTTTTAATGCGTGCACAGCACCGTCATTTGTTTTGAATATTAAGTTAAGTTTTTTGGCGGAAATAACTGACTTGCTAGAAACAGCTTGTTTCATCTATTAGAATCCCTTCTACCCCTTCTGTTATTGCAAACAAAATATTTTACATTATCATACGCCCGCGGGCATATTATTTGGGTCTCTTATCACCTTTCTCGGAGCTGTCAGTTCTTTCCAAGTGGATAAAGCTTTGTTTGTAGCACTAAAAGGCTTGCGTTCAACAAAACTGCCATGTCCTTCCCTAGTTTTTATCTCATTCTCCTGAATAGCTACATATCCTTTAGTTAACGTAAAGCGTGGCAAACCTTTTACAGAAAAGCCTTCAAATACGTTATAATCGATGGCAGATTGTTGGTTTTTCGATGAGATTGTTTTTTCTCTATCNGGGTCCCATACTACAATGTCTGCATCCGCTCCTTCTAGAATTGCTCCTTTTTGTGGATAAACATTTAGAGCCTTTGCAATGTTAGTTGACGTAACAGCTACAAATTCNTTCATTGTNAAGCGACCAGTATTTACTCCATTAGTCCAAAGAAGAGGCATTCTATCCTCTAGACCTCCAGTCCCATTTGGAATTTTTGTAAAATCTCCAACTCCGAATCTTTTTTGTTCAGTTGTAAATGCGCAATGGTCAGTTGCCACAACTTGTAAAGAGCCTGCCTGTAAACCAGCCCATAGGCTATCTTGATGTAACTTGTTACGAAATGGAGGAGACATCACCCTTCGCGCAGCATGGTCCCAGTCAGGATTAGAATATTCACTTTCATCTAAAAGCAAATGCTGAATTAAGGGTTCACCAAAAACCCTCATACCTTTTTGTCGCGCTCTGCGAATTGCCTCATGAGATTGCTCACACGATACGTGCACAACATATAATGGAACCCCTGCCATATCAGCTATCATAATAGCTCGATTGGTGGCTTCTCCCTCTACCTCAGGTGGGCGAGAATATGAGTGCGCTTCAGGCCCATTATTACCTTGCTCCATTAATTTGGCTTGTAATTGAGCTACTACATCTCCATTTTCGGCATGAACCAATGGCATCGCTCCAAGTTCCGCACATCTCTGGAATGAAGCATACATCTCATCATCATCAATCATTANNGCNCCTTTNTANGCCATAAAGTGNTTAAANGTATTAATNCCTTTTCCAACTACTGTTGGCATATCATTAAAAACCTCTTCACCCCACCACGTTATAGCCATATGAAATGAATAATCCGTAGTAGCAAGTGATGATTTGTTATCCCAAGCTTGAATCGCTGTTAATAGTGATTGACCAGGGGATGGCAAGCAAAAGTCTACGACCATTGTTGTTCCACCAGAGAGAGCTGCTCGAGTTCCAGATTCAAAGTTATCAGAGGAATAGGTTCCCATAAAAGGCATTTCAAGATGGGTATGAGGGTCTATTCCTCCAGGCATAACAAAACATCCTGTTGCGTCTAATTCCTCCGAACCTGACAAGTTTTTTCCAATCGAAACGATCTTACCTTTTTCAATCAAAATATCAGATTTATAGGTTCTATCAGCAGTTACAATAGTACCATTTTTTATCACTGTACTCATTAGCTCTACCTCCTTTTTATTTTTTTATTCATCAACAACACCTGCAGTTTCCACTACTGCATGAAATAAAACATCCGCGCCGGCAGTAGCCCATTCTTTAGAAATTTCCTCAGCTTCATTGTGTGATAAACCATCAACACATGGGCACATAATCATTGCTGTGGGAGCAATTCTATTTATCCAACATGCATCATGTCCTGCTCCAGAAACGATATCTCTATGAGAGTAACCTAGTTTTTCTGCAGAATTTCTGACAGCAGAGACACAATTTTCATCAAATTTTACTGGGTCAAATTTACCGGCTTGTTCGATTTCCATCTTAAGCCCTATTTCATTGCATATTTTTTCGGCTCCATCTCTTAAACGCTGTTCCATATCATCGATTACTTCTTGAGTTGGGTGTCGAAAATCTATTGTGAAAACTACTTTNCCTGGAATTATATTCCTTGAGTTAGGATAAACGTCGCAATGGCCGACAGCACCAACGGCCAAGGGTGAGTGTGATAGAGCAATTTCATCAACTAGTTGGGTAATTTTTGCCATACCAAGACCAGCATTTATTCTTTTTGGCATTGGAGTAGAGCCAGTATGTGATTCCTTTCCGGTTAGTGTGACCTGCAACCAATTCAATCCCTGTCCGTGAGTAACTACACCAATATCTATATTCTCATCCTCTAAGATAGGACCTTGCTCTATATGGAGTTCAAAAAAAGCTGCCATTTTTCTTGAGCCGACTTCTTCTTCTCCAATCCATCCTATCCGTGCAAGCTCATCCCCCACCGATTTTCCATTTGAGTCTTCTCTTCCATAGGCCCATTCTAAAGAATGAATGCCAGCAAACACACCAGAGGCCATCATGGGTGGTGAAAATCTAGTGCCTTCTTCATTGGTCCAATTAACGACTTCTATTGGGTGTTTAGTTTTAATACCTGTTTCGTTTAAAGTTCTAATTATTTCTAAGCCTGCTAAAACACCCAACACACCGTCATATTTTCCACCAGTTGGTTGGGTGTCTAAATGACTTCCAACCATAATCGGAGGAAGTGAAGGGTCAATTCCTTCATGTCTTGCAAACATATTTCCCATTTTATCTAGGCCCAGCTCCATACCCTCTTTTTCACACCAACTTTTAAATAGGTGTCTGCCTTCAGAATCCTCATCCGTTAGGGTTTGTCTATTATTTCCCCCAGCTATTCCTGGACCTATTTTTGCCATTTCCATGATAGAGTCCCATAATCGGTCTCCATTTATCCTGAAATTTTTCCTTAACGCATTTGAGGGATTAGAAGATGTTTTATTCATTTTTGTACCTTTTTTTTGGTATAGTATTAAAATCTAACGAAATATTTCTTNTGAAGATATGGTACTTTCCGATTCATTCTATTTCTTTCAGAACCTCACCTACACAATTCACCAGCTCGTCAATTTGGTTTTTTGAAATAATTAATGGAGGAGATAACGCTATTATGTCTCCAGTAGTTCGGATTAAACAACCTTTCTCAAAAGCTTTCAAAAACGCATTAAAAGCTCTTTTAGTCGGTGCTCCATCAATTGGCTGTAATTCTATTGCACCGATTAACCCTATGTTTCGGATATCCATCACATAGGGGTGGTCACTTAGAGAGTGCAATTTTTCCTCCCAATAATTTGCTAGACTTGAACCTCTTGAAAGAAGATTTTCCTCAGAGTAGGTTTCGAGTGTTCCTATGCCTGCTGCGGCTGCTATGGGATTGCCTGAGTAAGTATAACCATGAAAAAATTCAATTAAATTTTCAGGGCCATTCATGAATTTATCATGAATATTATCTTTTACAATAACGGCGCCCATAGGAATAACACCACTAGTTAATCCTTTTGCCGTTGTCATAATATCTGGGGTGACATTAAAAAAATCAGCTGCAAATGGACTACCAAGCCGACCAAATCCGGTTATTACTTCGTCAAAAATTAATAAGAAACCATACTTATCACAGATTTCACGAATACGCTCAAGATAGCCCAATGGTGGGATTAAAACCCCTGTTGAGCCTGCAATAGGTTCTATAATGACCGCAGCGATTGTAGACGGGTCATGTAGCATTGCAATTCTTTCTAAATCATCGGCTAGTTCAGCCCCATATTTAGGTTGACCTTTACTAAAGGCATTTTTATCCAATTGGTGGGTGTGAGGTAAATGATCTACGCCTGTGAGNAAGGTACCAAACATTTTCCTATTTGCAACAATCCCGCCAACAGAGATACCCCCAAAATTAACACCATGATATCCTCTTTCTCTGCCTATCAGCCTCGTCCTGCTGCCCTCTCCATTTAATTTATGATATGCAAGAGCTATTTTAAGAGCAGTTTCGACGGATTCTGACCCTGAATTAGTATAAAATACTTTGTTTAAGCTTTTAGGAGTAATATCAGTAATCTTATTAGCTAATTCGAATGCCTTTGGGTGACCCATTTGGAATGCGGGAGCATAGTCTAATTCCGCAACTTGCTTTTGGATTGCACTTATTATCTTTGGTCTTGCATGACCAGCGTTCACGCACCATAAACCAGCGGTTCCGTCTAAAATAGACCTGCCATCTATAGTTTGATAATGCATATCCTTGGCTTTAGCAAGCATTCGAGGATTTGATTTAAATTGCCGGTTAGCTGTAAACGGCATCCAAAATGAATTCAAATCATTTATTAGTTCTGGAGAATGGTCTGGCATATTAACTCATTTTTTTGAAGCTCTTAAATAAATAAAAAAAAATATTTGAAGGGGTGTTTTCCCTCATATAAATGAAATACCATTTTAACTGTTCGGTCAAACGTTTCCGCGCAAGCCTATTAACAAAGATAATTTGTCTTACTGGCAACTTATAATTCAAGTCTTGAAAACAAATAAAGAGAACGGATTAGAAGCAAATAGATTTATTTTTTGCCCCCATAAACATTTTTATTCTGCAGCATTCGCTGGATTATTTGGATGAACGGTCCAATCACCAGCTTCCTTTTTCACAATCTCGCCTGTTCTTTCATCAAGTTGACCAGGGCTTAGTGGTTCCATTGTGATACAATTTTCTACTGGACAAACACTTACGCACAAATTACACCCCACACATTCGGAATCTATAACTTCAAAATGTCTTTCTCCATTAACCATATTTGTAATCGCTTGATGAGACGTATCTTCACAAGCAATATGGCATCGTCCACACTTAATACAAGAATCTTGGTTAATTCGCGCTTTTGCCACATAATTAAGATTTAAGTACTGCCAATCAGTAACGTTTGGAACAGCTCTGCCAATAATATCTGAAAGATTATTATGACCTGATTTATCCATCCAGTTATTAAGACCTTCTTTTAGGTCTTCGATTATCTTAAAACCATATGTCATTGCTGCTGTACAAACTTGGACATTAGAAGCGCCCAATGATAAAAATTCGGCTGCATCTCGCCATGTAGTGATGCCTCCAATCCCAGAAATAGGGAAGTTTTTCATTTCGTTATCACCTGCGATATTTGCAACCATATTAAGAGCTATTGGTTTTACTGCAGGACCGCACATACCTCCATGGCTTCCTTTGCCGTCGATACTTGGCTCAGGTGAAAAATTATCTAAATTTACGGATATAATTGAACTCACTGTGTTAATTAATGAAACCGCATCAGCGCCGCCATTTAAAGCTGCTTTAGCTGGATATCTAATATCTGTGATATTCGGAGTTAATTTAACTATTACAGGCATACGTGTATGTGACTTACACCAGCGTGTGACCATCTCAATATATTCTGGTACTTGTCCGACAGCTGAACCCATTCCTCTTTCCGACATTCCATGAGGACAACCAAAATTAAGTTCCACACCGTCACTTCCCGTATCTTCAACTTTCTTAAGCATTTCTTCCCAGTAAGTTTCCTCACAGGGCACCATCAAGCTGGTTACTAGAGCTCGGTCTGGCCAATCTCTTTTTACCTGCTTAATTTCTTGAAGATTTATCTCNAGGGGTCTATCGGTTATTAATTCAATATTATTAAGTGCAAGGAGGCTTCTGTCTGGACCCCANACAGCTCCATANCNTGGCCCATTAACGTTCACTATATGAGGGTCAAAACCGAGTGTTTTCCAAACCACACCGCCCCAGCCCGCTTTAAAGGCTCGTTCAACATTATATGCCTTATCTGTAGGAGGTGCCGACGCTAACCAAAATGGGTTTGGTGATTTGATCCCAATAAAGTCATTTCGTAGGTCTGCCATATTACTTTTCCTTACAAACTTAAATTAATTCCTTAAAAAATTATTGATGGATTCAGCCGAGTCTCTGCCATTTGCAACAGCGGTTACTGTTAAATCTTCCCCACCAATAGTGCAATCTCCTCCAGCCCAGACTTTAGGTATAGATGTTCGACCCTCACTATCAACCCAAATCTTACCATTATCTATTTTGAGTTTTTTAAATAAGGGGTCATTTTCTAATGTTTGTCCGATTGCCAGAAATAATTGATCTGCTTCTAATGTTAAAAACTCATTTGTTCCTGTAAGTTTTTTATCCTTATATGCTGTATATTCAAATTTAACGGCTGACAGATTAGAGTCTATTTTTTCAATAGAAGAAGGTTGAAGCCATTCACGAATAACAATTCCATTCGAAGTAGCTCGTTCTTTTTCCACGGAGGAGGCATTCATAGCTTCTTTGCCTCTTCTATAGGCTATCGTTACTTCTTCAGCACCTAGCAACTTTATTTGGACGCTAATGTCAACGGCCGTCATACCGCCCCCGATAACAACCACTTTTCTTCCCACTGGCAAAGTTGATTTGTCAGCAGTCTGTCGTAAGGTTGCTATGTAATCCACAGCATCTTCTACTCCTGAAGTTTTTTCTTCTAAAAAAGATAAATTATTTGTATCTTCAAGCCCAACACCTAAGAATACGCAATCATACTGACTCATTAAATTTTCTAATGAGAGGTCTTTTCCTAATTTTTTATTCTGATAAAACTCTATTCCACCAATTTCTCTAATAAAATCGAGTTCATTCTGTGCAAAGTTGTCTACAGTTTTGTAAGCAGCTATCCCGTACTCATTTAAACCACCAGGTTTTTCTCTTGCGTCGTATATGCATACCGTATGTCCATACATTGATAATCTGTGAGCGCAGGCTAAACCGGCAGGACCAGCTCCAATTACAGCAATTTTCTTACCTGTTTCATCTTCACGCTTATAAAATTGCTGTTTTGAAAATATTGCTTTATCAGTCGCATGTCTTTGAAGGAGTCCTATCTTAACAGGGTNACTCTCCGCAGTTTCCCTTACACAAGCCTCTTCACATAGGGTCTCTGTAGGACAAACACGCGCGCACATTCCACCTAAGATATTTTGATCAAAAATTGTTTTTGCTGAACCGTCGATGTCACCAGTTGAAATTTGTCTGATNAATTTTGGTATATCTATCGATGTTGGACATGCTGTTACACAAGGTGCATCATAGCAAAAATAACATCTATCAGCTTCCACTTTTGCTTCATGCAAATTTAAAGGAGGGTGGGCGTCACAAAAATTTTTTTCGTAATTTTCTGTTCTGAGGCGATTGCCACTAATTCTTTCGTGTATTTTAGCTCTTTCCAAAAAATTCTCCGTTTTGCTTGCTTAATTTTTTTATCCAGTGTTTTCTCAGTTTTGAATTTATTTTTGCTTAGTGCAACAAAATTATGAGTTTTTTTAATATGAACGATATTAAAACCATTTTTTGCAATTTTCAATTTTTGAGGCTCTGGCTTGCTGGAACCTCTTCAGGTATTGCCCGCTGGCTAGAGGTAATGTGTTTTTCAGTATTTGCATGGCAAATTTCAGGTGATGCAACGATAGCTGGATTTTTTATGACCCTAAGATTTGTTGGCGTTATGTTTTCCGGTATTTTATTTCTTTTTATTGGAGGAAGAGTTTCTGGCCAGATAACTATGATTTTTATGCATATTTTATTAGGTATAAATTGTAGTTTTGGCCTTTTTATAAGCTTAGGATCGATAAACACGATTGTTTTATTTTCTTTAATTTCATTTTTTTCTGGAATGCTTTGGAGTGCAGATTTTAGCTTTAGAAGAAGAATGTTAGCAGACAGATTAGAACAAGTATTTATTGCCAAAGGATTGGCAATAGANGTTACTTCAACACATGCAACTAGGTTAATAGCAATGTTCATCGGAGGAATTATTATTTCTTTGGAACAACCTGTAATTCTTTTGTTTTTTTTATTTGCTCTTTATTGCGTTCCATTAATTTTATTCTATTTTGAGAGTGATAGTTTAAGGTCTGATACTAGTATTAAAATAGCTTTTAAATCCGTTTTTAACCAAGCTCGAAAACAGAAATCTATAAGATTAGTTTTATTATTAACTCCGATTTACAACATTTTTGTGTTGCCATATTTAGCACTTATAACGCTGGTTTTTTTGGAACGGTTCCGCTTAGAACCGCATTTTGCAGGCTATTTAAGTTCATTAGAAGGAGCTGGTGCGCTGCTAGGCGGCATTCTTGTTTCAATATTACAACCAAGAAAGAAACAACTTACTTTTACTAGTGCTCTTACCGGTCTATTGATTGCTATATTTTTGATGGGTAGTTTTCCGTACGTATCAGGGGTTATAGTTATTTTATTTTTAGCAGGAAATATGAGTGCTATATACTCATCAATGCAAAGCACATTGATTTACATCAACTCTGAAACAAATTTAAGGTCGCCTACTTTTTCTCTAATGACTGTTGCAATTGGAATTGGATTATTAGGCACTTCAAATATAGCTTGGATGGGCAATTTTTTTTCTGTCTCTCACATATTAATGGTGATGGCCACAGAGGGCATGCTAGCTTTATTTGTAATCTTTTTTTTACAATGGATATTTAAAAAATTTATTTTTAATTAAAACATGTTTCCATGTATTCGGTTTTTTCAGATATGATAAATTTAAGAACAGAAAATATAAACTGGTCAAAAAATGAATAAATTGAGAACGCAGGAAGAATGGATAAAAAAAGCAAATGAGGTTTTGCCTGCAGGTGGATTTGGTAATTTTG
>FUFK010076483.1_pt1 | contig 26027 bp, 32 predicted proteins | sample 1021851 | NCBI WGS metagenome assembly FUFK01 (sample SAMEA51879418, study PRJEB19060) | metagenome | reverse complement strand
GATATCGCGTATTATAACAACTTAAGAGGTTCTTATGGTACACACCCAAGACTTCTTGGCCCATACAGAAATTCAACATACGTAAGATTTCATATCTTAAACAATCAGAATGATACTAGTTACAACCAATACAATCATATTTTTACAAACAATACTATTATGATCGCGTATGGTCAATACTACACAGGATAAATAATATAGCCTAAACCAGTTTAGTTCGGAGGACTTCCCTAATGGCACTTGAAGAAGTAATTGAATACGACAAAATTGAAGTCGTTGGTCAGTACAAGCATGTACAGGTCAGAAAGGCTTCAGTTGTAAAAAAAGACGGAACAGAACTTGCAAGATCTTTCTCAAGATATGTTCTAGATCCCGGAACCTTAGATGGTGATGACAATCTTGTTGACAACCCTTTAACAAAAGAACCAGATGGTGTTACAGATATACCAGATGAGGTCAAAGCAATATGCACAGCTGTTTGGACACCGACTGTCAAAGTTGCATGGAAAACAAACTTGATTCATAATAAGTCAATCACACCCTAAATAATCAAAAAAGAATATGCCATATATCGGTCGCGATTTAAGTCAAGGAAACTATCTCAAACTGGATAACATTGAGTCTCAGTTTGACGGGAGTAAGGTATCCTTTGATTTAACTGCTGGTGGATCGGCATTTTTTCCCGGATCATCAATGGCACTTCTTGTGTCGGTTGGTGGTGTAGTTCAAGAGGCAGAGACTGCATATACAATCGATCAATCAAGTATTGAATTTGCAACAGCACCAAGTGCAGGTGACGATTGTTACATCATAGTAATGGGTACATCTATCGGTGTATCCGTTCCTGCTGATGGATCTGTGACAATGGCAAAATTGGCACAGAGTGGGATTGATAGATTATCAAGTGTTGGAATACAATCAGGTGGCACAACAATCGGTGCTGGTGTTACCTTTATAAATTTTGTACAATCAGGATTAACTGCAACTGTCTCTTCAGGAATTGCAACAGTCAGTCTTGGTGGTAAAACGAATGAAGAGATACAGGATATTGTAGGAGCAATGTTCTCAGGGAATACTGAGACAAATATCACAGCAACATATGAGGATTCTGATGGCACAATAGATTTAGTCGTATCAAATGAGGTCATTCAGGATATTGTAGGAGCGATGTTCTCAGGTAATACTGAGACTAATATAACTGCAACTTATCAGGACTCTGATGGTACGATTGATTTAGAAGTTGCTGGTGGTGGTAGATTTGTTGTATCATCATCTCCTGCTGCTGGTATTCATACTGCTGATAGTATCGGTATTAACACAGTTGGTTTCACAACAGATATGGTTGGTGCTGGTAATTCTTTCAACGGAATGTATATCAGTAACGGTATGACAATATACGATAATGAATTAAATGGTAATCATTATATAAGCACAAGTTTCAATGGATTGATGGCAGGGCCAGTCACAATCAACGGAGTTTTGACAGTCGATGGCAACTATGTTGTGGTCTAAATACTAAAAAAAGTCTTTGATAAATGGGCATTCAGATAAACGGAAATACAAATAATATAAATGCCGGTATTGGTTCTTTAAGTATTGAAGATTTAAACGAACTTGATATTGTTGGAGTTGCCACAGCATCGAATTTTAAAACTGGGGTATCCAATTTACATAATGTAGGTCTAACATTATCTGGTGGTCAAATTGACGTAGGAAGTAATATAAAATTAGGAAACGCAGGTGTGATTACTGCAACAAGTTTTGTGGGAAGTGGAGCAAACTTAACAGGATTACCAGCAGGAACAACTATTAACAGTAATACAAATAATTATCTTATTACTGGAACTGGATCATCAAATACTTTACAGGGTGAATCAAACTTAACTTTTGATGGAACAAATCTTTCAGTAACTGGTGCTGCAAATGTTGCTGGAACATTAATACTTCAGCCTGGTGGAACTGCTTGGAGCACAACAAATACCAGACCTCAATTAGGAAGACAGGCAGATGGAGAGTTAAGATTAGGTGCAGGATCTGACTCCTCTTCAATAGTAACGTTTTATACTAGTTCATCGGCAGGAGGAACACTAGCAGAAAGACTTCGCATCAAATCAAATGGTCAGATAATTTTAGGTTCTGATGGAACAAATAGCGAATTAACTTTTTCTCAAGATGGAAGCACTGGAATAATATTGAATTCTACGACCACAGGATTTGGTGGATATAATACATTTACAGTCAATTCTGCATCATTTGTTCATAAGTATGGAAGTAATGAAAGACTTCGCATCAAATCAGATGGAGATATAGAAGTAACTGGTAATTTAAAAACTAATAATTTATCTGGTAGAAATATAGTAATCAACGGAGATATGAGGGTGGCCCAGAGAGCTACGTCAGCAAGCATGAGCAATCATGGTAATGATATTCCTGCTTGTGACCGTTGGAATTACAATCGACACGGTCCAACCGCAACTGTTGCACAAGTAGCAGAGGCACCAGATGCTAGTGGATTTAAATATTCATTAAAATGGACAAATACTTCTCCTGTTGGTTCTATTGCTGCTGGTAATGCCCTTTTCTTTCTTTATAACGTTGAAAGGCAAGATATACAAAGACTTAATTATGGTTCTTCTGATGCAAAAAAAGCAACATTAAGTTTTTGGGCAAAAGGTANTCTTGCTGGAAAAATTGGTATGTCTTGCACTAGAGATTCAAGGATCTTTAGTGCAAATGTTGATATGACTGCAAATACTTGGCAGTTCCATGAAATAGTTATTCCAACTGATACTTCAACAGGATTTAGTGGAGATGATAATGCTAATGGATTTACATTTAGGTTTTGTTGGGGTGCAGGTGGTAATAGTAATAGTGGTACTACTGGTGGAAACTGGATTAATTTTCATAATGCGTATACTGGTGGCATGACTGCTAATCAACAAGGTGCATATTTAACAACAAATGGATCTACTTTCCAAATTACTGGAGTACAGTTGGAGATCGGATCTCAATCCACCCCGTTCGAGCACCGCAGCTTCGGAGAACAACTTGAACGTTGTCGTCGATATTATCAAGTTATTTTAGATAGATCCATAGACAGTGGTGATGACTCAGGATTAGGTGGTACAGTTTATGCAAGTAATGGTGGTGTTTATGTTCCAATTCGTTTTAACCCCCCTATGAGGTCAAAACCCACAGTTGAAAGTAGTAGTAATAGTAATGGGTTTAGAACTCGTCATGGAGACCTAGTAAATTTTACAAGTTTTACTGGATTTAATACTGTTTCTAGATTAGGAGGTACACTTATTACATCAACGGCAGGTAATAAAGTAGTAGGTGATTATTATTGGATTGAAACAGATCAAGGATCAGCTAAATTAGCAGTAGTATCGGAGCTTTAAACTATGGCATATCCAACAGACCCAATTTACAAATTATTTAAAAACATAGATGGTATCGAAGTTTGTGTTTTAAGAGAAATAAATGGAACAATAATGTCAATTCCATTTGACGAAGCAAACATAGACTATCAAGAATACTTGACCTGGGTTGCCGAGGGAAATACAGCAGAACCTGCAGACTAAATAACTAAAAAATATAAATGGCTGCCTTTAATTTTCCACCGAGTCCTAGTAATGGTGATACGTACACATTGAATAGTGTAACGTACCAATGGGATGGTGCAAAGTGGGTAAGATATTCAGCCGCAGTTGGAGCACAGGGTGCTCAAGGTGTCCAAGGACATCAAGGTCATCAGGGTTATCAAGGATTACAGGGAGCACAAGCACATATTGGAGCCTCTGCACCCAGTAGTGGTGTCAATAATGGAGATTTATGGTGGGAAAGTGATACTGGAGAGTTAGCGATATATTACAATGATGGAAATAGTTCACAGTGGGTTGATATAAACACAGGACCAATTGGAGCACAAGGAGCAACAGGCGGTGAAGGTGCACAAGGTGCTCAAGGTCATCAAGGTGCTCAAGGTCATCAAGGTCATCAAGGTCATCAAGGTGCTCAAGGTCATCAAGGTGCTGCTGGAGCTCAAGGTGCTGCTGGAGCTCAGGGAGCCGCAGGTGCCCAAGGTGCTGCTGGTGCACAAGGAGCCGCAGGTGCTCAAGGAGCCGCAGGTGCCCAAGGTGCTGCTGGTGCTCAAGGTGCTCAAGGACATCAGGGTCATCAGGGTTCAGCAGGATCTAATGCATCAATATCATCCAATGCGGACAATAGAATTATAACTGGTGGTAGTGGAACAAACTTAGTCGGTGAATCAGCTTTAACTTTTTATAACTCTGGATCTGATCCAATATTAACAATCGAAAACTCTGGTAATCCACAACTTCGTTTGAGAACCACAGGCACAACTGATAATTGTACAATTGATTTTGGAGATACTGATAGTGTTGCCAGAGGAAGAATAGTATACACCAACAATGGTGATAACATGTTGTTTTATACAAATGGCACATCTAATGGTGAAAAAATAAAGTTATACTCAGACGGTAGACTCAATCTTAGTGCCCAACAATCAATTGGTAGTGGAACTTTCCTTCATGTAGAAGCACCATCAAGTGTGGAATCTGGTGAAACTAATGTGATGTTTGAAGGTAATGCTACGATGGGAGCAAGATTGAACTTAAAGAATAATAACACTTCAGCAACTGCAAATAATCAAATCAATTTTTGTGATGCAGGTGGTCAGTCTACAAGTTCGATCATAGGATATAATACAGATCAAACAAATAATTATGGAGAGTTAGTATTTGGGACAAGAAATGCACAAGGAACACCACCAGAAGAGAGGATGCGTATCTCATCAAATGGAAAAACTACGATTGGAGATTCTTCAAATTCTTTTACTCCAGTAGGACTTCTTCACCTTTATCAGGCATCTAATGATCCTTACTTGTATATTCAAAGAGGTAATGGTGGTGATTCTGCTGTAGATCTAGGTGGTATTGTTTTCAGAAATAGCACTAATAGTCTTGCTACAATATATTCAAGAAGCTATGATATTAATGATGGTCAGTTAATTTTCCAAACTATGGCTGCTGGAACTTCAGCAGACAGGATGCGTATCTCAAACACTGGTGATGTTGGAATCAATGTTGATGACCCTAACTCAAGATTATCTATCAACGATCCTGACGGACATAACTTAACTCTTTCAAGCAGTTGGAGTGGTGAGGCAAGAATAGGATTTACTGGTGGTTCATCAAACGTAACTGGATATGCCGACGGTACTACTGCTGGTGCTATAAGTGTGACCGCATCAGCACCTGGCGGAGCAGCGACTGGTTATATGTCTTTCTTCACCAATCAGGGTGATGATTTAATGGAATATCTTCGTATTGATAAAGATGGTCATGTTCAATTACGTCAAGACACTGGTGATCCTTCTGCTCAACAAAAACTTCAATGGATTAGTAATAATGGTAATTTATCTTCTCAAATTGCTTGGGGTCAAGGAAGTGCTAACTTTGATTTTTCTGTATTCAGAACGGATAGTCAAACTAATTATCCTTACGGAAACTTTAGAGTTCTAACAGGACATGGAACATCTCCAACAGAGGCTTTGAAAGTTACAGTTGGTGGTCAGGTATTAAAAGCAAGACATCCATTTTTTAGTGGATTGCAATATTCTGGTGCAGGAAGTAATCCAGTGTCAGGATTAACTAATTGGAAATTTACAAATATTGAAGTTAATCAGGGTAATCATTTCAACAATTCAACAGGATATTTCACTTGCCCTGTAGCAGGTAAATACGCTGTGATGGCTTCACACAATCATAGAGCTTCTTCTGGCTCATGGCATTCCATATATATTTTGAAGAACAGCACAACAATATCAGATTCGTGGCTTCCTGATAATCATAATGATGGTCATGCACCATTATCAACTTCCGTTGTCCTTAGTTGTGCTGCAAATGATACCATTTCTTTAGCATGGCATAACAGTTATAGTGCACCCTCTACAGGTGGAACAAGGGGTAATGTCCTTGCGATCTGGTTGATTGGTTGATTATAAATAGTAAAAAATATCAATACTATGATTCATACAAGTTATACAGTTGGAATTACTACGGGTCAATTCAAGGCACTTGAATGGGTGATGAGTGATCAAAATCAATGGGTGAATAATGCACTTACAGAACGTGCTCGAATGGCATCTGATGAGATAGTAAAATTATATACTGCACATAAAGTAGATAAAGGTGAAGCGATAACAGCGATAGGAACAACAGCGATTATTGAAGCTGCTTATGCCGAAGGTGTGATAACTTTACCATCACCTCCATCAACACCTGAATAATGCCTCTTAATTTTCCAAATAGTCCATCATTGAATGACTTCTTCGTTGCAGGAGGTCGTAGATGGCAGTGGAATGGAACAGCATGGCAGAGAATACCTGATCCAGGTGCTCAAGGTGTACAAGGAAATCAAGGAAATACAGGACCCACAGGAGCACAGGGTGCTCAAGGTTCTGCTGGAGCTCAAGGTGCGACTGCTGCTGCAGGTGCTCAAGGTGCTCAAGGTGCTGCTGGTGCTCAAGGTGCTCAAGGTGCTCAAGGTGTAAATGGTAACTTTGGTGGTGCGTCTTTTGAGTATACTTTTCTTACAAACACTACTGATAGTGATCCTGGTGCTGGAAGTTTAAAGTTTAATAACTCCAATTTAACATCGGCAAGTATTCTTTATATTGATGATACTGATGGAGGAAGTAGTAATACAGATATACAACCATTCTTAAGAACTATTGATGACTCTACATCTACAATTAAGGGTCATGTAAAAGTATCAACGAAAACTAATCCAGATCAGTTTGTTTTATATACGATTGCATCATTAGTAGAAGCAACAGGATATTTTAAGGTTACTGTTGCATATGTTTCAGGTAGTGTTACATCATTTACCAACAGTTCAGATGTATCAATAACATTTGCAAGAACTGGTGACGCTGGAGCAACAGGTGCCCAAGGTGACACTGGTGGTGCAGGTGCTCAAGGTGCACAAGGTCATCAGGGTCAAACAGGTGCTGCTGCTGGTTTAACAATATCAACGGGTGCTCCAAGCAGTCCAACTGCTGGAGATTTGTGGTGGGATAGTGATGATGGTGATCTTCACACTTACTACAATGATGGTAATAGTAGTCAGTGGGTAGCGATCAACGTAGGTCCTATGGGTGCTCAAGGAACTCAGGGACATCAAGGACATCAAGGACAAACTGGATCAGGTGCTCAAGGTGCTGTAGGTGCCCAAGGTGCTGCAGGTGCTCAAGGTGCTCAAGGTGCTGGTGGATCTGCAGGTTCTCAAGGAGCTGCTGGTGCCCAAGGTGCTCAAGGTTCTGGTGGAACTATTGGATCCGATGGTGCACAGGGTGCTCAAGGAGCTACTGGTGCTCAAGGTGATGATGCAAGTCTATCTATGTCAACTGGAGCTCCTGGTAGTCCTGATGCAGGAGACTTATGGTGGGATAGTGATTCTGGTATTCTTTCAGCATATTATAATGATGGTAATAGTTCTCAGTGGGTTGAAGTCTCTACAGGTCCAATAGGTGCACAGGGTGCTGCTGGAGCTCAAGGTGCTGCTGGAGCTCAGGGAGCCGCAGGTGCTCAAGGAGCCGCAGGTGCACAGGGTGCTGCTGGTGCACAAGGAGCCGCAGGATCAGCAACGATATCAAACAATGCAGATAATAGAGTAATCACTGGTGGCACTGGAACTAACTTAAATGCTGAGGCTAATCTTATTTTTAATGGTTCAGAATTGTATCCTGATGGAGCATCTTCTGATCGAGATAAGGTAGGACACAGATTAAATTATCGTAGAAATCCCCCAAACTCCCGTACAAATACTGGTAGTGCATCTCAACGATATTATAAAATTGGAGAGATAGTTTTAAATGGAAGTGAAAGTGCTGAAATTAATATCTATGGAACTGTAGGGTACTCTGCTGGTCAGGAGGTGGCTGGTAAAACCACCATAATTATGAGAGCAACAAATGGTGGTACACTTGTAGGATTTTGGTATGAAGAATCTTTAGGTGCTACTAATCTCACTGATGTTAGATGGAAATATACAGGTTCAAATAATGTTTATGAGCTTTGGGTTCAAGCTAATAATTATTCTAATATTGCACCATTTGTAAGATGTACAGGTAATGGTTATACATCTTTTAATACAGATACAGGATCTAATACTGCACCAGCTAGTTCCACTCAATTTAGCACATATAATAGAAAGATAGTCGGAACAACTTCCACTATTCGGTATAATCCTACGGACACTACTTTCCATCAAAATATTAAGATGGATAATGGTATTGGTATTGACTTCTCTGCAACTTCTAATAGTGGTGGAACAATGACAAGTGAACTTTTTCACGACTATGAAGAGGGCACATTCACTCCAACAATAATAAGATCAAGTTCAGGGTATAGTGGAAATTATAATTATCAACATGGTGTATATACTCGAATTGGTAGATTAGTTCATTGTTATATAGATGTTGATATTGCAAATTTTAGTGGTGGAGGTGGTCATGTTGGAATGAGTGGTCTCCCATATACAATAAGTAGTCATAGTCTTCCTGGTTGGCCTCATATGATGCAAATGCGTAGAATGTATCTAGATGGAGATTATGCTGCTGGTGTTGATGCAAGAGCTGTTGTATTTACTGCTTCAAATTATGGTTACGTAATGAATATAGATGATGATCAGTGGGACTATGGTAATTATAGTAGAGTTATATTTACAGGACAATTAACGTTTATGGTATCATAAATAGTCAAAAAGTAGATAATGGCTGCCTTTAACTTTCCAAATAGTCCTAGTAACGGTGATACGTATTCTGCAAATGGATATACTTATACGTATAATTCCGCTAACACTAAATGGGTAAGAACATCTCCTAGTCTTGGAGCACAAGGAGCTGCAGGTGCTCAAGGTGCTCAGGGTGCTGCTGGAGCTCAAGGGTCTGCAGGTGCTCAAGGGTCTGCAGGTGCACAAGGTGCTCAAGGTCATCAGGGTCATCAAGGTGCAACTGGTTCTGGTGCTCAAGGAAATGTTGGTGCTCAAGGAGCCGCAGGTGCCCAAGGTGCTGCTGGTGCACAAGGTAATGCTGGAGCTCAAGGTGCTGCAGGATCAGCGACTATAACAAACAATGCAGACAACAGAATAATAACTGGTGGTAGTGGTAGTAATTTAGTTGGTGAGTCTCTTTTAACTTTTGACGGTAACGTTCTTCTTGTTGGAAGCAATAGTTACAACATCTTAGAAATGAGAGCAGATGAAAATAACGATGGGGGAAATGATGATAATATATTAAAATTCACTCATGATGGAACATTTAGAGCTGAAATGAGATATGATGAAAGCTCAAGTTCATTAGAATTATCTACCTCTGATAATGCTGGTCATTTGATGATCGACTCAGCAGGTAACGTAAATTTGGGTAAAGGTTCCGCAACCTCAACAAATTATGGTACGAACTTTCAAATACATGATTCTGGAACAAGTGGTGCATCTATACATCTTACAACTTCTGCAACTGGGGGGTCAAATTCTGACGGAATACATTTAGTTCAACAAGGAGATCATTTTTATCACTGGTTGAGAGAAGATGGTGATATGGTTTTTGCTACTAATGCTCAAATAAGATTTACATTAAATAAAACTCCTGGTTTCGCAGAGTTTAATAATTCTGTTGGTATTCAAACAACTAACATAGATTCAGCAAACTTATCAAATCCAGTTGGTGCTGGTCATTCATTAGTTGGATTGTATATTGGTGATGGATCATTGATGTTCAGTAGTGCATTAAGTAGAACTGGTGGATATTATATCTCTACAGATGTCAACGCACTTAACGCAGGACCTGTGACTCTAAATAGCAATATGAAATTAGACGGAACTTGGGTAATCGTATAGGAGAATTATGGGTAGATTAGAATTAGGAAATGGTGCAGTTTTTGAATCTGCAGCGAATGGATTTCTTGCAGATGCACCATCTGGAACTATAATTAAATCAGCAAGTTACTATACAGGAGCTGGAGGTGGTGCTGGAACCGCCTCAAGTTCTACCTCATTTTATACAATACAGATTAATGGAACGGGTCAAAGAATTAGGAATATGACTAAATTAAATGCTAATACTTTGTTATTTAATAAGGTATCAAATGATAGTCATCTTGAAATTGGTGTTGAATTTCCTACTTACTTAGATAATGGTGGTAATGGACTGGCTTTTAGAGTAAGATTATCTGTGGATAATGGAAGCAATTACTTATACATCCCCGATAATGTCTTGAGTAATACAAATAGTAGTTACAATAGTGAATATAGTATATGGTCTACTTGGGGATTAAATGGTTATGGTGGACACACTGCAGATCATCTAAGTTGCAGATACACCACCGATTCATACACTGCGAACGCAGATACCATTCGCACACACACAGGAAACGTGCGAATATATTTTGAGGGAAGAGCATACAGTAGTAGTGATACTGCGTATTGGATAAATTATAGTAGTAGTTGGGATAAGGCAGGATACGTGTATGTTTCAGAGATTAAAAACTAACTTATAAATAGTAAAAAACATATTATGAAATACGACATTCCATCAGCATTACAAAGATTAAAACCAGGAGCAGAGTGGGTTCTTATTGGAGGGGATTACTCTGGTCTTGATTGGGTAGATAGTGGTCAGACAAAACCTACAGAAAAAGAAGTAACAGATAAAATTGCTGAACTTGATGCAGCAGAACCAATGAGATTGTTGCGTGAAGAAAGAGATAAAATTATTGCAAAGACAGATTGGAGAGCATCATCAGATTTAACAATTTCAAACGCTTGGAAAACATATCGTCAGGCACTAAGAGATTTACCTGCAAGTGCATCACCAACGTTAGATTCTAATTATGAATTAGATTTAACATCCGTCACTTGGCCAACTGAACCTTCATAATCATGGCATCAGAATTAAGAGTAGATAAAATAATTCCAACTACTGGAGTTCCTACTGGTGGTGGAGGTGGTATTATACAGGTAAAACAAACTGTTCTGACAACTCATCAATCTAGATCAGGTGGAGGAGCTGCTACTCGTTATAATATTACTGGATTTAATGTATCCATCACACCAAAATTTAGTACAAGCAAAATTTTAGTTCGATATGTGGCTAACGTTAGTCAGTCGAGTGCAGATGGAAATGGTCTTCTTCGTTTAATAAAAGATGCAAGTATAATTTCAGATTATGTTGGATCTGACGGTACAGCTGCAAATGGTTCTAATTTTATTCGTCTTAATTCTCATTGGGAACTAGGTTCCTTCAGTGGTGAATATCTTGATACTGCAGGTGGAACAAGTGCTATAACCTATCAATTGCAATGGTCAATGGAATCTGGAAGAACGGTATACTTAAATAGAAGAGGAGGATCTGCTGAATATGGAGCAGTATCAACAATAACTGCGATGGAGGTATCAGCATAATGTCAGAATTAAGAACCAATAAAATAGTTCCAAGAGACGGATTACCCTCTGGTGCGATTGGTGGTGGAATTATTCAAGTTGTAAGAGCACAAAACACAACTGGAAACCAAACTCCATCTTCTACAAACACTTGGACAGATGTTGTCCCTACTGTAACTATCACACCCACTCGTGCATCAAATTTAGTTATTATAGAAACGAGTGTTATGTGTATCGCAAATAGTAATGCTTATGTAGGATTTAGATTATTAAGAGGTTCAACAGCAATTCGAGAGTGGTGGGGATATCATAATTCTGGTTCTTATACTCCCTTTCAAGGGCCAGGAAAACATATAGATTCACCTGCAACAACATCTGCAGTAACATATAAAATACAAATTCGTGTGAGTGGTGGAACTGTAAGTAATTTTATGTGGAACTATCAAGGACCAACCAACCCTAATGCATTGAGGCAAGCAGAGATGTATGCGATGGAATTATCAGCATAAATAACTATAAAGTCAGGATAGGTTGACATTCTGAAATACTCTGATAACATAGATAATAAAATTCTTAATGTGATACCATGATCAAAACATTAATCACAGAGTTTCCTATCACTGATGTTCCCGTAGAGAGAAGTATCAGTAAGGAAAAGATAAACAAATATGCATATACCAAAGAAGAGGTGGATGCATTAATCGCTGATGCTGTAAAAGAAGCAGTCGCAGAGGCAACAAGAATTGACGAAGAGTCAATGGCGAAGCATAATCGTGATGCTACAGTCATCAGTATGATTCTTGGTTTTACAACTCTTGCACTATTTGTAGATGGACTACTTAGAATGTTAGGTATCATCCCACCATTCATGGATCTTGATGTTAATATATTAGATAAGATAGAAACAGATATAATAGATAAAGTAAGACAAGTCCCTGTACAAAAATTATTTCAAAACGGTTTCAGATAATTACCAAGGGAGTTCCTTTAGAACATATGATGGGGCAGGAGGACTTATTTTATTATTGATAATTCTTTCATTTCTTGTCTTTAATCCTTCTACTTCAGAACTAACATTTGACCAACTTAAAACTTTACTTTCAGTGAGGTCAGCGTAAGTCACGAATCCTGTAGTAGAGATTCCTCCTGTGGTATTTAAACCTGCAGTCACCCAATTAGTTTCTAGTGTGCCTGTGGGATCTGAGCTATCAGATGATGCTACCGATACAACTACATTGGATATGAGATTATTACTATCATTGCATATTTGTAGTGTTGTTATACCAACGGTATGTGTTATAGACATGTATTTTTTTCTTTTATTTATACTTGACTATGTGAGTTCAATGATCTATAATAGTGTATATACAATTTTATTATGATTGAAGTACTTGTACAGAATGATCCATACAGGTATGTGAAGATGCCTGATTCACTTGAGAATGGTCAACCAGACTATCGCATACAGAAGTGGAACAATCACAACGGATACAAGGATATGTACCTTTGTGACAACTTCATGCAGTTGAAAACTGCGATTGATGATTTTGAATACACCAAATGGTTAGATCCTGCAGGTGTGCCTTGCTACGTACACGATGTCTAAAGTTGCTTTAATTACTGGTATTACGGGACAGGATGGTTCCTACCTTGCAGAACTTCTATTGGAGAAGGGATATGAAGTTCATGGAATCGTTCGTCGTGCTTCTTTAATTAATACCCATAGAATAGATCACATATTTGAACAGATTAAACTTCATTATGGAGATCTAACAGATGCGATGAGTATTACAAATATCATTAAAGATATAGAACCAGATGAGATTTATAATCTAGGTGCACAAAGTCATGTAAAAGTTTCTTTTGAGATACCAGAATATACAGCACAAGTAGATGGTCTCGGAACACTTCGTGTTTTGGAGGCAGTTAGATTGCTAGGTATGGAGATGAAGACTCGTGTGTATCAAGCATCTACATCTGAATTGTATGGTGAGGTTCAACAAACTCCTCAGACAGAGACAACACCTTTCTATCCTAGATCACCTTACGGTGTAGCAAAATTATATGGATACTGGATAGTCAAAAATTATCGTGAGTCCTATGGTATTCATGCTAGTTCTGGTATTTTGTTTAATCATGAATCACCAAGAAGAGGGGAGACTTTTGTAACAAGGAAAATAACAAGAGGTCTATCAAGAATATCTGTTGGTGAACAAGAGTGTTTATATCTCGGTAACTTAAATGCCAAGAGAGATTGGGGTCATGCAAAAGATTATGTGGAAGCGATGTGGTTGATGTTACAACAAGATGAACCAGATGACTATGTGATTGCAACTGGAGAGCAATATTCTGTAAAAGATTTTGTAGATAAGGCAGCACCATTCTTTGGTTTTAATATTGAGTGGATGGGTGAAGGTGAACTTGAATTTGGTTATGATTGGAATACTAAAAGAAAAATTATAGCAGTAGATAAAAAATATTTTCGTCCTGCAGAGGTGGAGTCTTTGTTAGGAGATGCAAGCAAAGCAAAGCAAAAATTAGGATGGGAACCTAAAATAAGTTTTGATCAACTAATCGAGGATATGGTGCTTTATGGACAGTGAAAGTAGAGTTTATGTCGCAGGTAATACTGGACTTGTAGGGTCTGCTATTGTCCGCACACTTCATTGGAAAGGTTATACAAATATATTATCAAGTCCATCTCATCATTGGGATCTAAGAAACCAATTGGACGTAGAAAGATTCTTTAGAGTGAATGAACCAGAGTATGTCTATCTAGCTGCTGCAAAGGTTGGTGGTATAGGAGCAAATGCATATTATCCTGGTCATTTCATCTATGATAATTTAATGATTCAAACAAATGTAATTCATGCAGCAAGAAAGTTTGGTGTGAAGAAATTACTTTTCTTGGGGTCATCTTGCATCTATCCTAAGTTTGCTGAACAACCAATTACTGAAGATCAATTATTGGGTGGACACTTAGAACCAAGTAATGATTCATATGCAATAGCAAAGATCGCAGGTATAAAAATGTGTCAGGCATATCGTAAACAATACGGTTTCAATGCGATTAGTTTGATGCCTACAAACTTGTATGGTCCTAATGATAATTATGATTTAGATTCATCTCATGTTCTCCCTGCAATGATTAGAAAATTTCATGAGGCAAAAGATAAAGTAACACTATGGGGTGATGGATCTGCAATGAGAGAATTTTTATATGTAGATGATCTCGCTGAGGCAGCATTTAAATGTATGGTTGACTATGACTCTAAAGAGATTATAAATGTTGGAACTGGTAAAGATATTACAATTAAAGAACTTGCTACTACTATCGCAGATGTTGTAGGATTTAAAGGTGAGATAGTATGGGATACATCAAAACCAAATGGAACACCAAGAAAAGTTCTAAATGTAGATAAGATGAAATCATTAGGGTGGGAACCTAAAGTTGGTTTGCGTGAAGGTATTGAAAAAACATACGAATTGTATAAAGATTCATTATGAAAAATTTAGCGATTGGATTTGCATCATTAAGACCACATACTCTTCCAGAAGATATATGTGATATTAGGGAGAGAGAATATTTTGTATGCATACAACAATTAGTAAGGGTTCTGCCAGAATCATTTGATTTATTAATATGTGAGAATACAATAGATGATCCAAATCAAATTAAGACTCAAGGTCTTAGAGATTTTTTAAATGAAACTGAATTGTGTGCTACTGGAAGTGAGAGTAATATTGGAACAAGTAATAAAGGATTAGGTGAATTACTTCAACTTAAAACTGCCTTAGATCAAACTGATATAGATAAGTATGAGAATATTTCTTATGTTACAACACGAGGATATTTAACTTGTCCTTATGTGTTTGAGAAGACAGAGAGATTAAATAAGAAAGCACTTTTATCTAACCCAGATTTTATTTGGTTAAACGGAAAAGTTGTTGAGGCATCCAAAAATTTATATAATGATCAATTTTTTTCTATGAAATCAAATGTAATGATGGATTACGCAAATTATAGTATGTCTAAATTGAACGAATTATCAACAAAACATATTGGTTCAGAATATAATCTGTATAATTTTATTCATGAAAATAATATTGACTTTGAATGGTTGCCTTTCTTAGGTAGAGTTCGTAATGATTGGAGTGCTAACAACAACCCTTTCGATGCTAACAACTTTCATATTTGTTAATTATGAAAATTCGTGATACTACACTATCTGTTCTTCGTCCCGTGGGTGGAGATGAGGAATTAGAATCTCTTAGAGGGAGTATTGAGAGTGGGTGGTGGAGTAAAGGTCCTAAAGTATCTGCTCTTGAAAAACAATTTGCTGAAATGGTTGGTGCTAAGTATGCTGTTGCGGTTCCTAGTGCTACACATGGACAAGATCTTGTTATAAAGGCTATGAATATAAAGGATTGTGATATTATCAATCCCACAATGTCTTTCATAACAACCGCTGTTGTTCCTTTATGGAATAATTGTACAACTAATATTGTAGATGTTCGTCGTGAGGATTTGAACATATGTCCAGATGATGTAAAGAAAAATTTAAAAGTAAACACCAATGCTTTGATAGCTGTTAATTATTCTGGTGTATTAGCACCAATAGAAGATATACGTAAATTTTATGATGGATTTATACTGGAAGATTGTGCACACTCATGCTATACTAAGGGTGCAGGATCTAGAGGTGACGCTGCTGTCTGGTCATTCCAAGCAGTAAAAACTATGCCTTGTGGTGATGGTGGTATGATAACGACAGACAATAAAGAATTATATGAGAAATTGATACCAATGACTTGGATGGGAGTTACAAGTACATACTCTCGTGTAAAAAATTCTTACAATGGAAAACCAGGATATTCATGGGACTATGACATAGATATTCTTGGATACAAATGCTATATGAATGATCTATCTGCATCTATCGCTCTTGAGCAGATGAAAAAGTTACCACAAAATTTAGAGTGGAGAAGACATATACAAAAAAGATATAATGAAGAACTGTCAGGTGTGGTTGAAACACCTCCATTTAGTGAGACTGTGCAGCATTATGTTATTAGAGTTTCTGATGAACATCGTGATAATCTTATAGATTATCTTTCAGATAAAAAAATTCATACTAGTGTTCATTATAAACCACTTCACAAACATAAAGTTGTTAGTGGTATGAATCAACGTGATTATCCTATAGCTAATCATGAATGGAAAAGAATTATTAGTATTCCATGTCATGCAGGGGTTACTGACGATGATATTGATTATGTGGTATACTGGATAAAGCAATATTTTGCGGAACAAAAAAAACCTTGGTGGAATTGGATTTTGAAGTAACTATGTACTTAGACATGTATAAGATAGAAGGCACGATCAATAATGATCAAAACTATTGCTTTCATGATGAAACAACCTATCCTAAATTTCAAGAGGAGTTAGAGGAGTTCAAGCATCTATTAATTGAACTTGTATATCTAAACGAACCAAAGACATTTTATAAGTTTGGTGATGGTGATTATCATTTTTTGAAAAAAGAATCAGTTGGAAGTGCATCACCAGGTCGAAGAGCATTAAGTAAATCTTATGATGAAATAGATCATGACGCTTTTACAAAAGGTGCTCAAGAATGTGACTATTATACTTGTGAAATTTATCCTGAGAATAGAGTAAAGTTTGCAGGTGTTATAAATCGTGCTGTTGATTTTCCTGCCGAGTTTGGATATGGTTTAGTCGCTAATAAGTGGTTACTCAAAACCTTTGCTGGACAGATAGGATTGATAGGTGCAGGATCAAAATTAAATATTATAAAAAATTTGATGGAGGCTCCTCAGTATCAGGAATATTTGGGATTAGAAAAATTTGAAGATTATATCTCACTACCTCAAAAATTTGCCTGTGATGATTTGGAAGCGACAGAGAAAATGGTAGCATCACAATTAATGAAATCTACTTCAAAAATATTTTTGATGGGTATGGGTCATGTAAAATCTGGATTGATACCTAGATTAAAGAAATACCGCAATGCTGTATTTTTAGACGTTGGAGCATCTATTGACGCACTAGCAGGAATCATAGATGTTGATAGACCATACGTAGGTGACTGGACTAACTATCAGATTGATGATGTTCAATTATATAAGGGTATAGATTTTTTAGCTTATGATGGTAAAGGTAAACATATTGTATTGGAGAGAGAGATATGATTACAAAATTTTACGAAGATAATTTAACATGGGATGATAGAATTACATCTATCATAGGAAAGAATCATTCAGAGATTGATTCTATTATTCTTGAAAGGTCTCCTAAACTCTCTTTTAATTCTGATGGTAAAATTAATATTGACATTATGTATCCACCAGAGAATGAAATAAGAGAGGACTCTTCACCATATGATGAATATTATCAATGTATAATAAACACATTTGACTTATCTGAAATAGAAACTTTTTGTGATATTGGATGTGCTACTGGTCATTTGGTACATAATATGGTTAATGATACAGACTCTTGTGGTATTGAATATTTTCAATATCATAAAGATCATGCAGATCCTTTCATAAAAGATTCAATTAATATTTTTGATATTCGTGACTCATATGAAGGTAATATAAAATTTGATTTGGTAAATTGCACAGAAGTTGCAGAACATGTTGATCCAAAATATCTACATGTATTTCTTGATAATCTAAGAAGCATTACTGGTAAGTATCTTATACTAACATGGAGTAGTACTTATCCACCACATGATGCTCCACCTCAACATGTTAGTCCTTTACCGTCAGATGATGTAATAAAAATTATGAATGGATGGGGGTTTGAATTAGACCATAAAAAATCAAGTAAATTTTTATCTGAATCCTCCAAGTATAGTAATTTTTACTTTTGGTGGAGGGAAAGTTTAAACGTATGGAAAAAATGCTGACATTTAACAATCTTGGTAATCTTGGAAGACTTGCAAATCAGATGTTTCAGTACGCATCACTGAAAGGTATTGCAAGAAATCGTGGATTTGAATTTATGATACCACCTGCTAGTGCGTTTGGAACTAGAGATCTACTGGTCAGACAGGATGGAACAAATATCTACGATATATTTGATTTAAGTAAAAATAATTACGGACTAGAAGTTAATCAAGTTTGCATGGAAAGAATGCATACTTTTGATGAAGAACTTTTTAATAATTGCCCAGACAATGTTGATTTACTAGGATACTATCAGACTCACAAATACTTTCAACATATAGAATCTGAGATAAGATCTGATTTTAAATTTCAGACTGATCTTTTTGAAACATGTAGTGACTTTATGAAAGATAATTTTGTTTATAGAGATGTGATATCATTGCATGTTAGAAGAGGGGATTATGTATCAAATCCAAATCATCCTTTACAAACTGTTGAATATTATCAAAGAGCACTTGAGATTCTCCCTGACTTAGATGTGATTGTATTTTCTGACGATCCTGATTGGTGTAACGCTCAAGAGATATTTCAACCAGATAGATTCTCTATATCAGAGTCTAATACAGTCGATGCTGATCTATGTTTAATGTCTTTATGTAAGTATCATATAATAGCAAACTCTTCATTATCGTGGTGGGGAGCATGGTTAGCAAAGAGTGAAAAAGTTATTGCACCTAAGAATTGGTTTGGTGGAGACTGTGTAAATAAAAGTGTATCTGATATGGAGTTTGGTGATTGGACATGGTTATGACTGAAGATTGGAGTTGTTTATCTCAACAAGATACTGATCCCTATGCACAGATATGTAAGGAGGCAGTTCAAGATGATAATAAATTTAATATATTTAAAAAAGATTCAAGATACACTGCAATATTAGAGCATGTTCCATACGAGCATGGTAGAGAATATGTTGAGAGTATTCAACAGTATGAAATAGATAAAGATCTTATAGAATCATTCAAAGAAAATGATAAAATAGGTGGTGCTAACGTCATAGAATATGATGAACCATTTGGAATGATATCACCATCTACTTTACGTTACATACAAAATGCCTTGGATATATCTTACTTTTATGGTGAAGGTGATTTGAATAAGATAGTAGAGATCGGTGGTGGATATGGTGGACTATGTAAGACTATAAATTGTTTGTGTGATTTTGGCGAGTATCACATTTACGATATGGAACCTGCATCAAGATTACAAGAAAAATATCTTTCTAATTTTCAGATAGATGGTAAGGTCTTTCATCATTCAGAACCAGAAGAGTTAAAAGATATTGATTTGTTAATAAGTAACTATGCATATTCGGAACTAGGTGAAAAATTACAGGATTTGTACTATAATAATGTTATAGTTAACTCTAAGAAAGTCTATATGATTTTGAATAGAGGGCAAGTAAGTAGAGAGGTTTTTCTCAAAAGAGCAGAGAAAGATTTTGAAGTTACTGTAGAAAAAGTATTAGACTTTTGGCCACCTAACGGACACCTTTATTACACAACTTTGATTAAAAAATGAAGATCTGTATTCTTACTATCGCAACTAATAAGTACATACAATTTGTTGAAAGATTGTATGATAATATACATGATAATTTTTTGAATGATCATCACATAGAATGTTTACTTTTTACGGAACATGATGTGGAGACATCTGATAATGTTAGAGTATCTCAGATAGAACACGAGGAGTGGCCAATACCTACTCTCAAGAGATACAACTACTTTGTAAAAGAAAAGGATTTTATATCACAGTTTGATTACTGTTATTACTTTGATGTTGACATGGGTATCATAGATAAGGTTGGTGATGAGGTGTTAGGTGATCTTGTTGCAACTATGCACCCCTACCAATCATTCTACCCTAAAGAGCAAAGATCATATGATCGTAACCCTAAATCATTAGCATGCGTTCCTGCAGGTGAGGAGGGAGAAAAATATTATGCAGGTGGATTTAACGGTGGATCTACAAAAGAATTTCTAAAGATGTCTGAAGTCATAGCAGATCGTGTTACCAGAGATTTAGAAAATAATGTGATTGCATTGTGGCATGATGAATCACATATGAATCGTTATCTTATAGATAATCCACCATCATTAAGTTTGACTCCGACATATTGTTTTGCCGAAGAACAAATGAACAATGCATCTTATCCATATGATGCTAAAATAATCGCATTGAAGAAAGACCACGATGAACTTAGATCTTAGAGAAATACCTGCTGTTTATATCAATCTTCTACAGGACACTGGTAGAAACAGAGATATGAAAAAACTTTTAAAGAAGTGTGGTTTTAAAACAACATTAAGAATAGATGCAGAGTATACTCCCAACTCGTTAGCAGGATGTTCTTTATCACATCACAATGCACTACATGAAGTCGATCCTCCATTCATAGTTTTTGAGGATGATTGTGTAGTAAAAAATTTTCAACCAGAAATAGAAATACCTGATGATGCAGATGCAGTATATCTTGGTGTATCATCTTGGGGTAGAATGAATTCTCACTCAGGACCTTTCGTGCAGTATGAAGAAGTTGAAGATGGATTACTGAGAGTCTATAATATGTTAGGTGCTCATGCGATTTTATATTTAAATACAGATTATATTTCATTGTGTAGTAAGATATCTGAGCAAGCATTTCATATAGCGGATCATCAGGATATTGGATTTGCAGAGATTCAAAGATACTTTAATGTATATGCATTTGATGATCCTATGTTCTACCAGACAAGTTCAAATGGTACAAATCAACCACTGACAACATATCCAACTCAAGAGTTGATACAACCTAACATACCATTCTGGAAACCAACTAGTGTCTATTAATATTTTTTATCGTGATGCTCATCTACAAGGTAGAGTTTCAGGTCCTCTTAAAGTAATTCATAACTTATTAAGATCTCTAGATGATTGTGAAGTTGAGTACGCTATCAATGAGGACAGGTTTGATAATACTTTATTCTTGCATTGGGATCAACCACAGATAGATGCATATCAAACTTTAAGAAATAAAAATAAACTTCTTGTAGGTCCACAGATTTGGCCATTTGAACCAAAGTTTAATTTACTTACTGAATATAAGAGTGTACTCGTACCATCACGATGGTGTGTGGATTCATATGACAAGTCATTCCCAAACACTAAGACAGCGATTTGGCCAGTAGCAATTTACAAACCAGAGATCACAAATAATATTACAACAGATTGTTTAATATATCACAAGAATAGATCGCAACAAGATCTTGAATATGTTAAAGATATGTTGAGTCGAAGAAGACTAACATATACACAATTACAGTATGGAAGTTACACACAACAAAACTTCAGAGATGCCCTTTCATCCGTAAGATTTTGTGTTATAATAGACAATACAGAGAGTCAAGGAATTGCTATTCAAGAAATGATGTATGCAAACAAACCTTTGTTTGTATGGGATCAAACTGTATGGGATCATATGGGAGAACAGTATGCAGTAGAGTCTACTTCTGTCCCATACTGGGATCCAATGTGTGGTGAAAGAGTAAGAGATGCAAGTCAACTTAATTTGTATCTTGATATATTTCTACAAGCATTTGATGGATATAATCCTGCGAAGTATGTTGAGAAAAATCTATCAGCAAAACCAACTGTTAAAATATTATTAGATCTTTTTAATGAAAACTAGAATTATTATCTGTGTTTCTAATCGACCTGATCTTTTAGAAAAACAAATTCAATTATTAAATAATTTTATGATCGGAGAAAAGGTCGTAAGTATTGTTTATGATACTAGAGATAAACAGTATGAAAGTTTCTTCAAGAAAATATGTGATGAATATAATTTAGAATATCATTTACATTTATCTGAACCAAATTGTGCACCAAGTTTTTACCACGCACAGGCAGCAACATGGGCATATCAGAATGTAATTAAAGATGAAGATGTGTTGATGCTTTTAGATCATGATATGTTTTTGATTGATGAATTTAATATAGAAGATGAGATAAAAGATTATGACGTTATGGGATGCTTACAGACAAGAGGTGATGTAAAATATATTTGGCCAGGTTTATTTCTTGCAAAGATAGATTCTATAAAGGAAAAAGATTTTCATTTCTATCCTGATAGTGTGAGAGGAGAGTTCCTTGATACTGGTGGTGGAACTTATATGTTATTAGAATCAAATTTAGATTACTATGATACAGGTGTTGAATATCCCTCTGATTATAATGGTATAAATTTAGATGATAGTGAACTTACTAGAGGTTTCAATTTTGAACTTCATCATGAAGGTAAGTTCTTACATTTCAGAAATGCTTGTGGTTGGGATAATCAATTTATCACAAATGATTCTGATAAGACAAACTTATTATTTCATATGATATCTGATTTTATGGAGGCAAAGTGAACTACGATTATTTGATAGTTGGATGTGGTATCTTTGGAACTACCTTTGCTAGACTGGCGACTGATGCAGGAAAGAAATGTATTATCATAGACAAACGTGAACATATTGGTGGTAGTGCATACACTGAGAACAATGGTGGTATTCATGTACATACCTATGGACCTCATGTGTTTCATACGAGTAACAAGAGAGTTTGGGATTTTGTAAATCAATACGCAGAGTTTAATAATTTTGTTCTATCTCCAAAGGCAAGCACTAGTGGAAAATTATTTTCACTCCCATTTAATATGAACACTTTCTATGAGATGTGGGGAGTAGAGACACCAGAAGAAGTAAAGAATATTATAGAGAGTCAAAGGTTTAAAGGAACTCCTAAGAACTTAGAGGAGCAAGCACTCTCAATGGTAGGTAAGGACATTTACGAAGCATTAATAAAAGGTTATACTGAGAAGCAATGGGGTAAGAAAGCAATAGAACTTCCTACATTTTTAATTAAAAGATTACCACTAAGATTCATATACGATAATAATTATTTCAATGACAGATATCAGGGAGTTCCTATTGGTGGATATACTCAGATGTTTGAGAAAATGCTTGAGGGTATTGAAGTCAAATTGAATCAAGATTACTTCAAACAAAAAGATTATTATGATTCAATCGCAGATAAGGTTCTATACACAGGATGTATTGATGAGTTCTTTGATTATAAGTATGGAGAGTTAGGATATCGTTCATTAAGATTTAAAACTGATGTAATGCAAATGGAAAACTATCAAGGATGTGCAGTGATCAATCAGTGTGACCATACAAAGAAGTATACTAGAACAGTTGAACATAAACATTTTGAAAGATTAAAAACAGATCATACAGTAATTACAAGAGAGTATCCAATAGAATATAAGAGAGGTATGACTCCTTACTATCCTATTAATAGTAAAGATAATTCTGAGATGTATGAAAAGTATAGGAAAGAAAGCAAAGCATTGACCAAATTTATTTTTGGTGGTAGACTAGCAGAGTATAAGTATATGGACATGCACATTGTGATAGAGTCTGCGATGAACAAATACAGGAGTAATAAATGAAATCATTAGTTACTGGTGGAGCAGGATTTATTGGATCTAATTTAGTAGATGAACTTGTTAAATTAGGTCATGATGTAATTGTTATTGATAATGAATATTCAGATGCTCATGATCATTTTTATTGGAATCATAGTGCAAAAAATTATAAGTTTGATATACGTGATTATGAAAATACTAGACCATTATATGATGGTGTAGACTATGTGTTTCACATTGCAGCAGAAGCAAGAATACAACCTGCAATCTTAAATCCAGTTGGTGCAATCAGTATTAATTCAGTTGGAACTTGCACTGTCCTCCAATGTGCTAGAGAGGCTGGTGTAAAGAAATTGATGTATTCCTCTACGTCTGCAGGGTATGGTATGAATTCACAACCAAATGTTGAAACCCAACCAGATGATTGTTTGAATCCATATTCTGTATCAAAAGTAAATGGTGAAAAGTTATGTAAAATGTATACAGATCTTTTTGATCTTGATACAGTTATTTTTAGATACTTTAATGCATATGGTGAGAGACAACCTGTAAGGGGTCAGTATGCTCCTGTAATAGGTATATTCCTTAGACAATTAGCATCAGGTGAAACATTAACGATTGTTGGTGATGGTGAACAAAGAAGAGATTTTACATACGTCAAGGATATTGTAAACGCAAATATTATGGCAGCAGTGTCTAATGCAGATAAAGAAGCATATGGACAAGTTTATAATGTTGGATCTGGAGTTAATTATTCAGTGAATGAAGTTGCTGCTATGATATCTGGAGATGTTAAATATATTCCTCCAAGATTGGGTGAGGCAAGAATAAGTCTTGCTAATGTAGATAAAATATATAAAACATTTGCATGGAAACCTCAACAAAACCTAGAGGAGTGGGTGAAGAAACAAATTGGATATTAATAAATCAAAAAATAAATTAAAAGGTATACCGCCCGTACGATATATTAATCTTGATGGTCAACCAGAGAGAGCAAAGTATATGGAGGATCAGTTTGCATATTGGGGTATAGAAAATTTTAAACGTGTATCTGCAAACGATGGTCGTGATGACGATCTTAGTCATTTATTGAAAGGTAGATATCCTGATAACATGAATCCTGGTGAGGTTGGTTGTGTTACATCTCACTTGAAGTTACTTAAAGAGTGGTTGAGAGATACTAATGAATCATTGCTTTTAGTAATGGAAGATGATTGTGACATTTCTACAGTAACTCATTGGCCATTCTCATGGAGAGACTTTCAATCACAACTACCATATGACTTTGATGTTGTTCAGTTAGCAATAATCAATCCATCATCAGTATCTGTTAGACTTCATCGTAGATTTGTAAATGATTTCTCTACAGCATCATACTTAATTACAAGACACCATGCTAAGAAGTTAGTTGATTTACATTGTCGTGGTGACTTCTACAAGTTAGATCAAGGTGTGAAACCTAGAGCAGTAGCGGACGATTTGATATACAACTCAGGTAATACCTTTGCAATACCATTGTTCCTTTATAAAATTGAATTAGGGTCAACTATACATGACTTACATGTTGATGTATTTCATCGTAGTAGTCATGATGCTATCTGGAATTTCTGGAAAAATGGTGCAATAGATTTAGATTGGAGAGGAGATATGTTTCAATATGATCCCTTTGCAGGTAGAATTCCTCAGTAATAATAAGTTTTGTTAATATAAATCTTAAGTTTTCCTTAAGAATGTTGCATTTTTAGCACAAATACTTGCGTAAATTTAATCTTTGCTATATAATTATGTTACGTTTCTTAACAAAACTTAAATGACTGTTACAACTGAATCAGGNGGAAGACAAAATGCTTTCCCAAATGAAACTCGTCCTTACATTGATGAGAGTGCGTCATACGAAGGATATCCTCAGAATGCAGAAAAGGTTAATGGTCGTTGGGCTATGATCGGTTTCGTTGCACTACTCGGTGCATATGCAACAACAGGACAAATCATTCCGGGTGTATTCTAATGAATTACTGGAAAGAAGCAGAGCAAATAAATGGTCGTCTTGCGATGGCAGGTTTCTTTGCACTCGTAGTTAACTACGGACTTACAGGTTGGATAATACCAGGCCTATTTTAAATGAAATTCA